>Ga0102939_1000103_pt1 | contig 27458 bp, 42 predicted proteins | sample SalPon2_B_H2O_MG_FD_78214 | JGI IMG/M metagenome (GOLD analysis project Ga0102939, IMG submission 78214) | Salt pond water microbial communities from South San Francisco under conditions of wetland restoration - Salt Pond MetaG R2_B_H2O_MG | ecosystem: Environmental > Aquatic > Non-marine Saline... | reverse complement strand
GTAAAGTCTCCTGAGGTCTATAACTGGTGGACCGTACGCGACACGCGATCGATGATTGATGGCCTATCGTTCGGATCGGGGCTCAAGAACACTTTTATGGTACCCGGTCTAGAGGAATCGTTCATACATCACGATCCGATTCACGACATCGCGATGGATGTTATGCGTATGCAGTTTCTTGTAAGAGAGACGATGGTCGAGTGAGAACTTATAAAGAGATTGAAGATGACAAAAGATAAAGACATATTTGAATACGACACCGATGGTTGTAGTCGAGCAAGAGAGTATCTTGAGTCAGTTAACTACGAAGGAATTGATCGTCTTGATGGCTATACGATCGTAGGAATCGCCAATCGTCTATATAAGAGATATTATAATTAATGAGTAAAGATAAACTTACACCGTTTTCGTTCGTAAACGAGATCAACACTGGTAAGCGTAACATTATGCTTGACCAGAACGGTGATCATTCGGAACTGCTTGAGCGAGTCTATAATCCATATATCACAAATCGATCACTCTCGTACTTTAATGATTCGGTCCTACACGCAAACGAGATGAACAAAAATCATCACCTTGATTCACGGCTTCAAAATGATTACTTATTACACGCTATACGTAAGCGCAAAAGATTCAGCAAATGGATGAAGCCAGATGATAATGAATCCATTAATGCAATCAAAAAGGTATATCATTATAGTGATGAGAAGGCAGATGCAGTACTTAGCATTTTAACCGATGAACAACTAAAGGTGTTAAAGCAAAAAGTATTCAAAGGCGGTCGCACCTAGAACCATCTAATCCATGGTATCTTGACACTGACTGTTTCTGACCTGACCAACCACATTTTGGGCATGTAGCATGTGGTCTGGTTTTAGCAGCTTTGCTCATCCTTTTGCGTGTCTCTTCAGATTGAGTTTTGCCTAACATGCCTTTTGTTGGATTTGCTAGCATGTATTCACGCATCTTCTGTTTTCTTTCTTCTGATGCTGGTTTATATTTTTTGTCTAAACCGGGCGGTGGTAATTTTTTCCTAGTTTCTGACATTTTATGTCGAGTTTCATCCGTAGGTATTAACTTGCCTACACCGCCATTGCCACCAATACACATATTATATGATTGACGATCATTAACTATATCTTCTGTTATGATTTCTTTTTCTTTATTAAATGCAGCTTCTCTTGTATCAAAAAAGTATAGTATTTCTCTGGTGAAGTTTTCTTCACCATATTTACTCACTGATTGTAATAATCTGACTCCAGACCCAAGGTATCCGTCGTTTAAGTCATCTGTGGAATGGACACCAATATACCACTTACCGTTAATAATATTGGTAGTCTTATAAATGATATGATAAATAGACATGCTGGCACTCCCTATAGTGTTAGAATGGATGGAGGCTGCAACCTCGCGATCCATATCTATTTATAACATTTATGATTTTATAAATAATTAGGAATGAATGAGTTAGAACTTATGAGCGATTGTGAGCAACAATTAATGGGTTACAGTAATGAAAAAGCACGCCAAGTCCTGACTCTGTTGAATAATGATCAAATTACTGAATTGAAACAAAGGGTCTATAAAGGTGGCTATACAAACAACAAATCATCAGCAAGACGCTCCGGCCGTTGAGAAGCCTCGACCACAGAACGAGGATAGGCCTGTAGAGTGGACTCCAGCAATGATGCTCGAGGTCTCTCTCAGAGAGCCGGACGACTTCCTTAAAGTACGTGAAACTCTGACACGCATTGGTGTCGCATCTCGACGCGAGAACAAACTCTTTCAGTCCTGCCACATTCTTCATAAGCAGGGCCGGTACTTTATCGTACACTTTAAGGAGTTGTTTCTTCTGGACGGTAAACCATCGAATTTGATGGAAAACGACCTCAGCCGTCGCAATACAATCGTAACTCTTCTATCGGACTGGGGTCTTGTTGAATCGGTGAATCCCGATCAGTTATCGAATACTGCGCCCTTGAGGCAGATCAAGATCATCTCGTATCGTGATAAGAACAACTGGGAACTTTGCGCCAAATACAACATCGGCGCAACGTCTAAGAAAGTATAAATAATTTTGGATCGCCTTCATGGGATCCGTCTTTGTAAAAACTCGCTTAATAAAGGAGAGATAATATGACACATCTTAAATATCCGACGTTTGATCACTGGGATAATATGTTCAAAGGCGCTGACAAATTTCTGGTCGGCTACGACCGGTTGCACGATCAGTTGTCCCGAGTTCACGATCAGATGGCCAAAAACATTCCAAACTATCCACCATATAATATCCGTAAGAAGGATGAGAATACTTACGTCATCGAGATGGCGGTTGCCGGATTCGGAGAGTCTGAGATCGAGATCACTCTCAACGACGACAAGCTGACTGTCGAAGGTTCCGCAAACGAATCTAATGATGATGTTCTCTATCACGGTCTTGCTCTCCGTAACTTTGCTCGAGCCTTTACTCTGAATGATCAGATTGAGATTAAAGAGGCGGAGATGGTCAATGGTCTTCTTAAAATCTGGCTCGAGCGTATTGTGCCTGAGTCCAAGAAGCCTAAGAAGATCGAAATCAATTCGGATAAGGAAAAGACACTCCTTAACGAATAATCACTAGGTAATACAGCCCCCGTCAGCGTCAGCTGCTCGGGGGTTCTTTTCTCTCTATACAATGGAGTATATTATGTCCCCTGAAACTAAAATTGTGCGTCTCTCCACCGGTGAAGAACTTATCTGTACTTTGACTAGCGAATCAACATCCTCTCGTGGTACAGTATATCATATGACTGATATCGCTATTCTGATTCCTACTGAAGCAAATCAACTCGGCCTCGCACCATTCATGCCTTATTCTACTGGTATTACTTCGGGCGTTGATATTACAGAAAAAGACGTGATGTTTGTTACCGATCCGGTGGATGATCTTCTATCGCAGTATCAAAATATGTTTTCAAAAATCGTAACTCCAAAGCAGCAGATCAGTACGTCAGTCTAGTTTTACAACCTCCTTATATTTTGATATAATGGTTTCCAGCAAATTGAATGGAGGTGTTCATGACTGCAGCGTTTTATACCTGCGTCAATCGGTACGGATCGAAGATTCTGTACCGTGGCTACGACGAGACGGGACAACGAGTAGCACGTAAAGAAACGTTCTCTCCGACTCTCTATGTTCCGTCTCAAAGAGGCGAGACTGGATATCGCACGCTTGACGGTACTCCCGTCGAGCCGCGCGAGTTTGATACTATGCGTGACGCGAAGCAGTACATTGAGCAGTATAAGGAAGTCGATAACTTTACGGTTTACGGCAACGAAAACTATCTTGCTCAGTATATCTACGATCGATTCCCCACCGATCCGGAGTTTGATCGTTCTCGCATCAACGTCACAACGATCGATATTGAGGTACAGTCAAACGACGGCTTTCCATTTCCCGAGGAGGCTCGCCACGAGGTCACCGCAATTACGATTAAGAACAATATTGATGATACCTATTATGTCTGGGGTTTGAAGGAGTACGATATCGAAAAATCAGAGATCGATCCTCGGCCGAACATTGTGTATCGTCGATGCGATAACGAGGCTCAGCTGTTACTAAACTTTCTCGACCACTGGGATTCTGAACGTCACTCTCCTGATGTTGTGACGGGTTGGAATACTCGACTGTTCGATATTCCTTATCTTGTGAATCGTATCGTAAAGGTCCTCAGTGACGACATGACAAAAAAAATGTCCCCGTGGAAGATCGTAAACTATCGGCAGATTGGTATCAAAGGTAAGTCACTGGATACGTATGATCTGTACGGTATTCAGCAGCTTGATTATCTTGATCTCTTTCAAAAGTTTGGTTATACGTACGGTGCCCAGGAATCATATAAACTTGACCATATTGCCCACGTCGTTCTGGGTGAACGTAAGTTATCGTACGAGGAGTTTACATCTTTACAGAACTTATACGAGGAGAACTTTCAGAAGTACATAGACTATAATATCGTCGATGTGCAACTTGTTGATCGACTCGAGGATAAGTTGGGTCTGATCACGTTAGCAATGACTATGGCATACAAGGGTGGAGTGAACTACGCAGATACGTTTGGCACCACTCGTATATGGGATACGATCATCTATCGTAAGCTGATGTCTCGTAACATTGTGATCCCACCGAATCGTGATAAGCAAAAGGTCAACTTTGAGGGTGCGTACGTCAAGGATCCTCAAGTGGGGCTACATGAGTGGGTCGCATCGTTCGATCTAAACTCACTTTATCCGTCGATTATCGTACAGTGGAACATGAGCCCAGAGACTCAGATCGATGGCGTTCATCCTGGTATGAGTGTTGACTTTTGCTTGAACTACGCCGACTTTAGTAAGTACACGGACACGTATTCGCTTGCCGCTAACGGTGCAATGTTTAGAAACGATGAACAAGGTATCATTCCAGAGATTGTCGTTCAGTACTATGACGATCGCCGTGTCACCAAGAAGCAAATGCTTGAGAAAAAACAGGAATTGGAGCAAGTTGATCGATCCGATAAGCAAAAAGTTTATCAGCTCGAGAGGGAGATCTCGCATCTAGAGAATCAGCAGATGTCCGCTAAGATTCTGCTCAATTCATTATACGGAGCTATGGGCAATAGGTTTTTCCGCTACTTTTCTCTACCGATGGCCGAGGGTATTACTCTTACTGGTCAGCTCGCGATTCGTTGGGCTGAACGTGCAGTTAATGGCTTCATGAACAAGACTTTGGCTACTCAGGATAAGGACTACGTCATTGCGATTGATACAGATTCGCTGTACGTTAACATGGGTGATCTTGTGAACCAGTTTGAGCCTAAGAATCCTATCGATTTTATTGATGCAGCGTGTCGTGATACAATCGAGCCAGTCATCGAAAAGGCATACGCCAGTATGTTCGATCGATTCAACTGTTATACAAATCGCATGGAAATGTCGCGCGAGGTCATTGCCGATCGTGGCATATGGACTGCTAAGAAACGCTATATACTCAACGTATTTGATAACGAGGGTGTGCGTTACTCAGAACCGAAGCTTAAGATCATGGGTATCGAGGCTATTAAGTCGTCGACTCCTGGCGTCTGTCGCGATGCGCTAAAGGAGTTGTTCAAGGTCATCGTGTCCGGATCTGAGTCTAAGACGCAGCGTGCCATCGAGCAGTTTAAGTCTCACTTCAAGACATTGCCGCCCGAGGACGTATCTTTTCCGCGCGGTGTGTCGGCCATCGAGAAGTGGAAGGACAAGCAGACGGTCTTTAAGAACGGTACACCGATTCACGTTCGCGGTGCGCTGCTATATAACTCTGCTGTCAAGGATAACGATCTGCAGAATCGTTATCCGATGATTCAGGCCGGCGATAAGGTCAAGTTCAGCTACCTACGAATGCCGAATCCGATTCGTCAGAACGTCATATCGTATCCGGAGTATCTCCCACCGGAGCTGCAACTGCATAAGTACATCGACTACGACAAGCAGTTTCAGAAGACGTTTCTGGATCCGATCGAGCCGATTCTTGATGCGGTCGGCTGGAGCACCGAGAACAAACAGACGCTCGAGGAGTTCTTTGGATAATGAGTTTAAAACCTAAGACGTACCGAATCCTTTCCGAGGCGATAGAGAACGGAGTGAAGTATGGATATCACAGATCGTACAAGCACACCGACGATCCGGATCCTGAGCAGGTAAAGGACACGATCATAACGTGTGTAATGAACGAGATCTTCGAGTGGTTTGACATCGATGATTTACAAGACGACTCGGATGTGTTATAGTAGAACATTATGAAAGGAGAAAACGATATGAGTAGTGATTGGGTACACGATATTGGAGAGATGCATCGAAAGTACGGTGTTAATCAATGGGTCGAAAAGACTCTTGAAGACGGCGACTTTGACAAGCTGCGAAAGTTTCTTGAGTTTCGTATGAACTTTCTGGACGAGGAACTGGGTGAGACCAAAGAAGCGATTGCAAACGGCGACGCGTCCGAAGTGGTTGATGGTCTGATTGATCTCTGTGTGATTGCGATCGGTACCATGGACGCGTTCGGTGTCGATCCACGAGCCTCTTGGAGTCGAGTTCATAAGGCAAATATGGCCAAGGAGGTCGGTGTAAAGGAATCGCGTCCAAATCCACTAGGACTGCCCGACATGGTAAAACCCGAGGGATGGCAGCCACCGGAGCACGGAGACAATGTCGGACATCTCGCTGACGCTCTTTAATTCGATCTTCGATAACAAGACCGATAAGAACATGCATCTCTCGAACTTTGACGAGTTCGAGAGTCTGCTGTATAAGCTCAGTAAAATTCCGCGTTCGTCAAAGCGCGACTCTCATCTGATATCGCCGGCGTGTTATGAAGATGGTACCAATCGTCGGTGCAACGATAACGTCACACACTGGTCGGCGTGGGCAGCGATGGACGTAGACGACCATGACTTTAGTGCGGAGAATCTAGAAAATGAATTATTTGATCGGTATGGCAATTATAACTACGTTTGTTACTCTACTGCCTCCAGCAGCCGCGATCTACCGAAGTTCAGGTTGGTCTTCCCATTATCGTCAACGGTTAATGGTGATCGAATCAGGCATTTCTGGTATGCACTCAACCGAGAGCTCGGCGACATCGGAGATCCACAAACTAAAGACCTCTCTCGCATGTATTACATACCTGCAGAATATGTTGGTGCTTACAACTTTATTTTCTCTAATCACTCTGGTTCTGTTATTAATCCTCGCTCTTTAATGAGCAAGCACGAGTACATCGAGACTCGTTCGACCGCAAAGAACTTTCTTGATCGTCTGCCAAAGGCAATGCAGGATGAGATCGTTCGTCATCGGCGCGAGTCCATGGAGAGAAAAATCGATGTAAGATGGTCAGGATATCGTGACTGTCCGTTCGTTAACAAGAATCTGATTCAAGAGTATAAGGCCATCGCTCATGTCGATAACTCTGGTCGGTACGCAATGATCTATAAGATCATGGTCTCAATTGCCACGAATGCTGTACGTGACGGATACGCCATTACGAACAAAGAGATCGTAAATCTAGTACACGAACTGGATACAGAGACTACTCAGAGATATCAGAACCGCCGACTTGATATCGAGGCGGATCGTGCATTAGAGTTTGCATACAGGAATCTATAGTTTACATGAGCAGTGAACTAGTGTATAATAGAATAAAATAACAGAGGAACAGAAGACTATGGCACGTGAATCGATTAAGGTACTACAGGAGTGTGCCGAACTACAGGATCGCAAAGCTCGTGACTATCAGAACGATAAGTCGCGCATTCGCCAGGCGGATCACTATCCTCGTGGTACCGCAACCATTCTTGACATGGTTCATCAGAAAATGACTCGCATGTACTCCGTCATGGAGGCAGCTGAGTACGGTGAGGATCCTGCATTCGAGTCTCTCGAAGACTCCGCCAAGGACGCGATCAACTATCTGTCATTCGCCGTATCATATATGCGTGGTCAAATGGACGGTCAGTCTGATGATCGCGACTTTCTCAATCGACCGATCAACTCTACTAACATTGAAGAAGGAGACGAAGAGTAATGGGTGCAATCAACGGATTTGGAAAGGGTAGGCAGAGCCCTCATAAGACTCGCACTGGCCGCGATCGTATCAAAGGCATGACTCTAAGTCAGATCAACGAGTCGATGGCGAACGCTCGTAGCAACAAAGAAAAACATCGACTTGCACGTCGCGCGGACTACCTTGTTCGAGTGCATGGAGCAGAGACATAGACTATGTATCAGACTGTAGACGACATTCGTGAGTACTTTATCGACGAGCTTAAGAACGAACGGTTCACCGAGGATCGTACTGGCCAAAAGACCATCGAGTTACTCGGGGCCTCCTTCATTGCTGACGAACCTGCAATCTTTGGCAAACCAAATGAGGAGTACATTCAGAAGGAGCTCGACTGGTACTACTCTTGCTCGACAAATATTAACGACATCTATGGTGAGGATCGTGAGCCGCCTAAGGCATGGCAGATCGCGGCCAGTCGTCACGGTGAGATCAACTCGAACTACGGTCATCTGATCTTTTCTCCTGAGTTTTACCATCAGTTCTCAAATGCTCTATACGAACTGGTCAACAATCCCGACTCTCGTCGTGCATGTATGATCTACAATCGCCCGTCAATCTGGCACGAGTCAAAGCAGAATGGAAAGAACGACTTTATCTGTACGAACGCTGTGACCTATTACATTCGTGACGGTCTTATGCACTGCGTCGTGCAGATGCGCTCCAATGATGTGGTCTTCGGATATAAGAACGACTTTGCCTGGCAGTCACACACGTTGGACATGATGGTCGATCACTATAACGTTCTAAATAACGATAATCGTACGGTCAAGAACGGCAACATCTATTGGCAGGTACAAAACCTACATGTATACGAAAGACACTTTCACCTGGTGAAGTAATATGAATACAATCGAAGAAATTAAGGCCATCTGGGAACAGCAGAGCATTGATCTTCCAAATGATCTAGATGCTAGCATTTATATGAATGAACCCGATATCTTTATGGCAAATGCCGTTGAATGGTTATTAGAGAGGCATAATCGCTGGGTTATTGCGGTTCAATTTGATCCAGTGTATCACGAAGTGTATCAAATCGATGTAATTACTCTAGGCGATGGTGTTTCTCGTTATCGATGGGTTAATCCAAAGTATCTCGAGAGGTATCATAAGAATAAGTTTGAGTATCAGGTTGGAGACGAGCGTATCGAAGAACTGATTGTTGACTATTTACCCGATAAGATTCTAGGAATTGCTCGTGATGTAGTCGATGGAGTTATCGTTCATCCAAGCAGAAACGATACTAAAGAAAAGGAGGAGATGGAGACCATCTCTCTTGATCTGAACGATTCTGAACTTGCGTTGATCGCTCGTGCAGCCCACGAAGAGGACATTACGATTAATGAGTTTGTGAATAAGGCACTCGGATATAAACTCGATGAGGTAATGCCCTACTGGCGAGAAGAGGTTAAGAAGAGTGTCTGACAACAAGTGGCACAAACGATATCTTTCGCTAGCTCGTGAGATCTCTACTTGGTCCAAGGATCCCTCACGTCAAATAGGAGCCGTAGCCATATCCGAAAAAGGTCGAGTTCTTGCGACTGGATATAACGGTTTTCCTCGAGCTCTGCGTGACTTTCCGTACTTGTATGAGAACCGCGATCTAAAGTACGAAAGAGTTGTACACGCTGAGATGAACTGTATCTATAACGCGACTTACAACGGTGTTTGCCTCGACGGTTCAACACTCTATGTCTGGGGTCTACCAACATGCAGTGAGTGCGCCAAGGGCGTTCTTCAGGTCGGAGTGAGATCCGTCTACTGGGGATCAGACGATGACATTCCTGAACAATGGTTGGCGTCGCTGCATCAGACCACAAAGCTGTTCAAAGAGGCAAGTCTTAAGTCCGATATAACTATAGAGTGTTTACATCTAGATTGAGTTGTGATATAATACTTTATTATGATGAACCGAAATGTAATCTTTATCGGTATGCAACCGTCACGAGCAAAGTATCGACGTAACTGTACACTCGATCGCTTCGAAGCGTGGGTCGATTTTCTCGGCCTGCGCTTCGTTAGTTTTCATAACGCGATCGTTGATCCTCTTCTACCTCAGAGGCTCTCCTCGGTGAACTACGAACTGCTACATAAGAGTGTGTATAACTACTCGTACGTGGTGGCGCTGGGTAATCTCGTTTCAAATTCACTGAAACGTATTGACACCCAACACTTTAAGATGCCGCATCCGTCACCATTAAATCGTCTGCTCAATGATCGTTCTTACGAGCAGAATATGTTATACGAGCTAAGGAGCTACGTTTATGGCGATTAATCTTATTATTCCTGCTGCCGGTGAGGCCACACGGTTACGACCACTTACGTCAAATACGTCCAAGGTAATGGTTCGAGTCAATGGCAAGCCGACGATCGACTATATTCTTGAGCAGGCGTATAAGCTAGCTGATATTAACGAGATCGTTGTGGTTGATGGTGCTCTCGATGACACGCGTCTCTACTGCGCAAAGAAACATCCGAAGGTTAAGTTCGTTCGTCAGGAAGAGCTTAACGGCCCAAGATTTGCGATCGAACTCGGTATGAGTCTACTTGAAGAAAAGTCTCTTCCGTTAGTCGTATGGCTGGGTGATGCCATTATTCTTGACGATGATCTTGACCTGGGTACGGATTTTCTTCTCTGCAAGAACGTCGATGATCACTCGAGTTGGTGTATGTGGGACGGAAAGGAGTTCTATAACAAACCGAATCGAACCATCGATAACGGCGTTGCGCTCGTTGGTCTCTATTCTTTTTCTGACGGACAGCAGGCCGACACGGCAATGTCCTGGTGTAAGAAGGGGCCAGAGATCTCTGAGTTTCTAGAGATGTACGGTGAGTTTGATCGTGTCATGACTAATCAGTGGTACGATATTGGTCAACTAAATACGTATCATCAGACGTCAGCCGCACTTCTAAATCGTAAGGCTCGTGCTTTTAATAATCTGTCGTACAATCACGATCTTGGGACAATTACTAAGACTCCAGACTATCATGATCGGTCATCGATGGACACGCTGAGATCTGAGATCTCTTGGTACTCAAGTCTTTCTCCTACACAGGAGTGTTTTGTTCCTCGTGTATTTGATAATGCCAGTTCATACGAACTTTGTATGTCTTTTGAGTCGGGCATACTTCTGTCAGATCTTATGCTCTACGAGAATCTGACGCAGGCAACCTGGGAATATATTATCGATAAAGTATTTCGTATCAAGCTTAATCACTTTAATGATACTTGTAAAGACTCTGAGTTTATTCGATGTTTCTCCGACGAGGCAAAGATGATGTGGTACAATAAGACATGGAATCGCATGTCGCAGTGCGACAATTTCTTTGTCGGTTCACATCAGAATGCGTTTACCGTTCAGGCACTCAAGGTCGCTCAGAGGACTCGTCCTATCGAGACCGTACACGGTGATCTACACTCTGGCAATATATTGTACAACTACAACACCGATCAGATTAAGTTAATCGATCCTCGTGGGGCATACGGTACGAATAAAAGAACGACACGCGGAGACGATATTTATGATTGGGCCAAACTTGCTCACGATCTCTACCACGGATACAATGCGATGCTCGCAGGCGTCGAGCACAATCAGATCGTAAAGAGTGTGTTTCTCTCAAAGTTACGTGAATACAATCTGCCGGTCAAAACGATTCTTGACGGTGGAATCATTCTTCTTGCGTCATGTATTCCGTTACACTCTGACGACGAAAAACGACAGCAGAGATTCGCAAGCTACGCTAAGGAGTACATTAATCGTGCCTGGTAATAAAAACAGACCAGTGATCGTGTTCGATCTTGACGATACGATCTGTTATCCAAATCATGAGGCCAAGGACACTGAAACGAAGTACGGTCAGGCAAAACCAAACATTGATATTATCGATCGTATGCATAGGCTGAGTGTGGACAATTTTTACATTATCATTCACTCAGCTCGACGTATGCTTACTCATGACGGTGATATCGATAAGATTCACAGGGATGTCTGGGACGTAACGGTCAGATGGCTTAATCTATGGAACGTACCCTACGATGAATTGGTATTCGGAAAACCGTACGCCAATACATACTACGTGGACGATAAGGCCATGAATCTAAATGACTTTAAGGAATGGGTAGATCATGAAGTGTGCGATTGGTAAGGTCGGAAAGTCGATTCTGTTTAATCCTCAGAGGTGGGGAGCGACAGGCGGAGACAACGAGGCTCCGATCTTCTACGAGAATCTGATTCATCGCAATCCGAACGTTACGTTCTATCTGATCGGTGCCTCCGACTTCTCGCGCCTTGATCCCAAGGAACGTGCTCGAATCAATCGACACGGTAACGTCGTCGATCCGTGGAGTGAGCTGTCGGAGTTTAAGGATAGATATAAAAAGAAGAACGATGTTGATCAGGATGCGGTAAATATTAAGTACCTCCAGTACTGGAGAGAGAATGTTGATCCTGGTATGGACTGCGGTCTGTTCTTTATGGGTCCGACCGCGACTTCCAATGTTCGCGGTAAGATGTATAAGATGACTGATCCTACGACTCTGGCAAGTCCTCTGTTCATGCAGGCTAAGTACGCCGGACCCGTTATCGACTATCTGAACGAGACTCGCATTCCGTACGGTATCATCGTAAACGATCCACGATACTGGCCCGCGCAGATGCGAGATCTTATGCATCGACCGTCAAAGGTTCTGTCGCAGTACAACGAGACGGTAAATCATCGATGTGTAAAGAAGTTTGGATCGACCGAAATCGACCACGCCAGTGTACCGTGCGAGTATTCGCGAGTCGAGACGATCTTTCTTATCGGTAAGACCAAGGGTGAGCAGATTGTCGAGACACCGTCGACACTGGACGCATTCTTTAGCGGTGAAGAGGAATCGACAGAAAAGGGTGAGAAGGACATCGACTTTATGGTTGTCTGTAACGAGGGACTGCCGTCTCGATATCCACAGCTTAAGAAGTACATTCTCGACCACGTGGAGAACGTTGAGATCTATGGTAAGTGGGATCCTCGTACAGTCGGTGAAGACGCAAGATTCAAGGGTCCGAAGAAGTTTAACGATCTGCAGGAAATGCTGCCACGAGTTAAGTACACCTTTTGTATTCCGATTAAGAAGGGATGGGTCACCGCTAAGTTCTGGGAGATGGCACACTACGGTATCATTCCTTTTCTACATCCGGAGTACGACGAGCAGAACAATCTCAAGTGTCCTGAGTTCCTGCGAGTGACCGACTCCAAGGATCTGTTCGACAAGATCGAGTTCCTTGAGAACAATCCAGATGCCTACTCCGAACTACGCAGAAATATAGACGGAATGCTAAAGGACGAGTACTATGACGGCTCGTATCTTAATGAACTTGCAATGAATACAATCAAGGAGCTAACGAATCATGAGTAAAGACATTACGTACGCATCGATCGTACCGCTAATCGGTGGTGAAAACCTAGGAATCATGGAGTCTATGAACGGTCAGTTACCCGAATGGATTCTATCGTACTCAGACTTTCAGGCCAACGACTCTCACTTTGTGAACTACCTTCGCGAGAAAAAGAACTGGGACGGTGAGTATGCATTGCTTGACGAGGACTCGAGTAAACGATCTACTGTCGACGTAGTGAATACCGTTTGTCCTTGCGCTGGTTTGTCGAGTCTATCACGTACGTCCGGTGCGGACTCATCGGTCAACGAATGGATGTATAAGACGGCAGAATACGTACTGTCTGAGATTCGGCCCGAGGTCTTCTGGGGTGAGAATGCACCTCGTTTGTTCAGTAAAGTAGGAGAAAAGGTTGCTCAGAGACTGCACGAGATTGGTAAAAGTAATGGTTACTCTCTGAATCTATACTATACCGAATCACGTTTGCATGGTATCGCTCAGAAGAGACCACGGACGTTCTACTTTTTTACGAAAGGATTTGAAGAGACACCGATCTTTCGATATATTCGTCGGCCGATGGAACCGGTGGAGGATATCCTGACTCGCGATATCGCCGAGGACGATCCAATGAACGTTCTGATCAATAAGGACAATCCTCTTGACAATCCGTGGCTACGATTCTGCATGTACAAGAATGAATGTGAAACAATCGAAGACTACTACAATGTGATTGAGAAGACTACCAACTGTATTGTCGAGTCGGATCGATTGGTTCAGAATCTAAACGAGACAGCCGATTGGATGGAGAGCATGGCCTTTTCAGAAAAGTTTGCGAATCGAGCTCGCGCTATGCAGGAGAAGCTTGATCAGGGCAAAGGTTACTGGTCGCACGGTATTACGGTACCAAAGGGTCAGATTCCATCTTTCATCGGTGCAATGCCACACTACCTTGTGAATCCCTTTGCCGATCGATTCCTGACTCTACGAGAGGGTTTGCGAATCATGAAGATTCCGGACGATTTTGATATGGCGGGCTCAAGTCCTCAGTCACCGGCCAATGCAAATCATATGTGTCAGAATGTACCTGTAACCACTGCAAAGGACATGGCCGACTTTGTGACGGAGTATCTCAACGGTCAGACAGATACCGTTCAGGGCGATTTCGTGAAACAGTCCAACGTCAAGATGGGTCATGATGTTGTTTCTCGTGATGAGTCGACTCTTGAAGAATTTATTAGTTTACATCGATAGTGAATTGAGTTATAATAATACTCGTACAATGATAAAAGGAGTACGTCTGCATGTCAGCAATGGATAAACTTAAGAAGAACTCACGAATCAAGGAGACGTCGGTTCTCGCATCGTCTAAGTTCTTTTCAGAAAACGACCAAGTACCGACCGATGTACCGATGGTCAACGCCGCACTCTCTGGTCGACTCGATGGTGGCTTGTCATCCGGACTTACCGTACTCGCCGGTCCGTCCAAACACTTTAAGACCTCGTTCGCTCTGCTCATGGCCTCGGCGTATATGAAGCATCACGAGGACGCGGTCATGCTGTTTTACGACTCCGAATTCGGTTCACCTCAGGGATACTTCGAGTCGTTTGATATCGATACAAATCGCGTGTTACATACGCCGATCACTGATGTCGAAAAGCTCAAGTTCGATATCGTCAACCAGCTTGAGTCGATTGAACGCGGTGACAAGGTCATCGTCGTAATCGATTCAATCGGTAACCTTGCGTCAAAGAAGGAGCTCGAGGACGCAATCAATGAGAAATCTGTCGCCGATATGTCTCGTGCCAAGGCTCTGAAAGGTCTCTTTCGTATGGTCACGCCGTATCTCTCGATGAAGAACATTCCGATGCTGGCGGTCAATCATACCTATCAGGAGATCGGTCTCTTTCCCAAGGCTATCGTATCTGGCGGTACCGGCATCATGTATAGTTCCGATAACGTCTGGATCATTGGTCGTCAGCAGGACAAGAAAGGAACCGAGATCAAGGGCTATCACTTTATCATTAATGTCGAGAAGTCGCGTTTCGTCAAGGAGAAGTCGCGTATTCCGATCTCTGTATCCTGGGAAGGTGGCATTCAACCGTTCTCTGGTCTACTCGACATTGCTCTGCTCTCCGGTCATGTTACCAAACCAAATCAAGGATGGTACTGCCGTATTAATACAGAGACTGGAGAAGAGGTTCAGCCCAAGGTTCGCGAGAAGGATACACAGAAGGCAGAGTTCTGGGAACCAATTCTTGCAGATCCCAAGTTCCAAGAGTTTATTCGTAATCACTATATGATTGGTTATAAGTCGATGATTGAGGCGGATGACCTTCCAGGAGACCTACAACCACAGCTTGAAGAGGACGCGGGTAGTGACAGTAACTGAAGCTGACTATACAATACTTGATCCAGATTTTGTAGCCGATTCAAGTCAGGCACTCTCTGAGATTCGTATCGATCGTACGAGTTCTAGGTGGAACGGTATTAAGTTCAAGGTTACACGTCTCAGCGCACGTGTTCTCGACGGAGATGAGATGGCTGAGCTATCGTATGACTTTACCGTAACAAAATACGATCCTAGAATGTATACGGCCGAACAGCTCGAGAATAATGATGAGTTTCAGACGTACGTCGGAAACATTATCATGCATATTATTGAAAACGCATTTGAGAATGGAGATTACCGAATTGGCAGAGACGACGATACAGACGACAATCCTGCGGAATCTTCTTCACAATGAAGAGTATACACGACGTGTCGTTCCGTTTCTAAAACGCGAGTATTTCGAAGGTCCGCATCGAGCAATCTTTGACTCAGTCGTTCACTTTGTCGCGAAGTACAACAAACTTCCGACGGCCGAAGCCCTGGGTATTGAAATTGCCGATTCAGAAAATCTGCCAGAGGATGACGCATCCGAAGCATCGAGTCTTCTTACTGACATCTCTGAATACAAGGAGGTTAATCAGCAGTGGCTCGAGGACCAGACCGAAAAGTGGTGTCAGGACCGTGCGATCTATCTTGCGGTCATGGAATCGATCAATATCATCGATGGCCGTCACAAGGAACTGACAAAGAACGCTCTTCCCGATCTTCTCAAGGATGCGCTCTCAGTCTCGTTTGATACCTCGGTCGGTCATGACTACATCAATGACGCAGACGCACGATACGAGTTTTATCATCGTTACGAAGAAAAACTTCCTTTTGATCTTGACTATATGAACAAGATCAGTAAGGGTGGTCTTCCACGTAAATCGCTGAATGTGATCCTTGCGTCGACTGGTGTCGGTAAGTCTATGTTCATGTGTCATCACGCTGCATCCATACTGACACAAGGTAAGAACGTTCTGTACGTTACTCTTGAGATGGCTGAGGAACGTATCGCCGAACGTATCGATGCGAACCTTATGAACGTGCCGATCGATCAACTCGAGAACATGTCCTACGATCAGTACTCGACTAAGATTAACAAGATCGCAAAACGTAACACCGGTAAGCTGATCATTAAGGAGTATCCGACCGGTGCTGCTCATGCCGGTCACTTTCGTGCACTGCTCGAGGAGCTGCAACTTAAACGTGATTTTGTTCCAGACATTATCTTTATCGACTATCTGAACATCTGTTCGTCGGCTCGTATGCGTGGTCTCGGTGGATCGATCAATACGTACTCATTAATCAAGTCGATCGCCGAGGAGATTCGTGGTCTGTCCATCGAGTTCAATCTTCCGATCGTTACAGCAACGCAGTCAAATCGTGAGGGATTTGCCAACTCAGAGGTTGATTTGAACAACACGTCCGAATCATTCGGTGTACCTGCGACCGCCGACATGATGTTTGCTTTGATCTCTACCGAGGACCTGCAGAATCTTGGTCAGGTAATGGTCAAACAGCTCAAGAATAGATACTCGGATCCCACTCAGAACAAACGATTCGTTCTGGGTGTTGATAAAGCTAAGATGCGATTTTACGACGTCGAGGATAATGCTCAGACATTGGTACAGGACAGCGGACCGGTGTTTGATTCATCAATGGCCGGAGCAGGAATCGCAAGTGAACGTAAAGATTTCAGTGGAGTAAAAGTATAATGACAGCAAAACTTATTAGTTACACTCAGCCTACCGACGACTTCGTGAAGGAGTGGAGGGATAATCCAGACCTGCAGGATCTGGTCGTCTACTCCGCTCGAGTATCGAACCCGTCGAATCAGACGAATCAGGAGACGGCCGAAAAGCTCGTGCGATTCCTAGCGCGCCACGGACACTGGAGTCCGTTTGAACTCGTGAACGCCGTGATTGAGATCGATACGACTCGCGACATCGCTCATCAGATCGTACGGCATCGCTCGTTTGCTTTTCAGGAGTTCAGTCAGCGATACGCCGATCCGACACAGGAACTTGACTTCGTTATGCGCGAGGCGCGTCTTCAGGATACGAAGAATCGTCAGAACTCGATTGAACTGGACGACTCTTCGGTGAATCGAACCATGGAAGAGATGTGGGTTCAGAAACAGAACAAAGTCAAGGACGCCGCGATCGAGGCCTATAAGTGGGGAATCGAGCAGGGTATCGCTAAGGAACAGTGTCGTGCCGTTCTACCAGAAGGTCTGACTACGTCACGTCTGTATATGAACGGTACTCTTCGGTCCTGGATTCACTACATTCAGTTGCGCTCGGGTAACGGCACACAGAAGGAGCACGCGTTGATCGCTCGTGAATGCGCCTATGAGATCGCAAAGATCTTTCCGATGATCGATGAGTACGTGAGTGAATCGTAACGAATTGTGAATTCCTTCACTCTAGCTATTTACATCCGTGGTCTCGGATAGTATAATAGACTCAACAGTTAAGGAAAGGAGCTACTACATCATGGGATTTCTCGAGACTCTGACAATCGTGTTCATCGTACTTAAGCTGACCGAGGTTGTCGCCTGGTCGTGGTGGATGGTATTTTCGCCGATGCTGATCGGTTACGTCGTCATCCTTGTAGGCGCACTCATTATTGCCACCGTTAAGATTACACGAGGTAAGGTATAATGATCATCGCAAAGGAAACCACGGAGTGGACCGAAGCACCGAACACACCGAACCATACGTACGTTCTGTCCGATAAGAAGGCCAAGGTGTATGCCTATTGGAACGTCGTGGACGGTTCGTTTCACGTCTTGTCGACCAAGGGCTCGAACTTCTATTCCTCGCGTCGTCGATTCGATATTATCGAAAGAGGCGTGAAAAGTATCGATGAGATAAATACTAGTGTCTTTCCAGGAAACTAGGAGAACACTATGTTTCTCGAATGGTGGATGATTCTGCTGCTAGGAGTCCTTTGGATCGCATCGATTCTATCCTATGGATCGACGTCTTTCACAGAGGGTGCGGTGGCAGTCATGTCTCGACTGTCTGAGGTCGGATACATTCGTATCGATGAGGACGGTGAGATTGTCGGACTCTGTAACCAGAATCAGGAGAGTTGGCGTAATTTTCATCAAGACGATACAGAGGAAGAAGAGTAGTAAGAGTCTTCTCAATATGTTGATCGGACTTGGAAATGTGAAGAACGACCGCGTCGTCGATACGATTGAAAGAGTGGTAAGACAAGTATCCGATAAAGTGTTCGAAGACATCGACCACGATATGATATCGGTCGGATTTGAGATTGACCACGATATGACCGTTGACGGTTACTGTACTCAGGAGGATCACGACGACTACACGATCGAACTTCGATCCGATCTACGTGGAGAAGAACTCGAGAGAACGATCATTCACGAGCTCGTTCATATCTGGCAGTACGTTCGTGGTGACCTGGTGCAGGAGCACATTCGCGGCCTCGGTCCTCGAATGGTATGGAAGGGAGAGGACATGACCTCCGTAGACTATGCGAATCGTCCCTGGGAACAGGAAGCCGTTGATCTCGAAGAACGATATCATAAACAACTGATTTCCTTATAACTATAATAACCAATCCTTAACTGTTGTTTTAATGTAGGCGGCCACGTTTGAGTCGCCTTTATTTTTTTATATAAATAGAAGTATATAACTTATGTTACAAGAGTCAGGAATGAAATCGTTTAAGTCGTACATTAAAGAAGCAACCATCTCTGTCGATGATCTTAATATGGATTTTATTCGACGCGCAGAGAAAGTCACTTCGTTCAATCTACAAACATCTGATTTCGAGTCGACCGAGAACAAGGCAGAGATTCAGTATCTACTGACAAAGAACTTCTTTCCAGGATTTGATACATCAAAAACTCTTACTAGTGTCGACAAAGACAAACTTAATGCACTGATTCGAGAGCTTAAGTCAATCAACACGAAGCTTTTTTCTAAACTACACGACTACCCGTTAAAGGGTGTTGGTCCGGGTGAGGCGACACTGTACTATCTTCTCGATAACAGCCAACTAGGCGGTGGTGCATCAGCTGGTGTAGATCTTGTTGTCGGTAGTAAGAAGTACGAGATCAAAGCGGTTAAACCACGCGTAAAGGCCGGCGATTTTCATGATTTCAAACTCGGTGGGACCGTGAGACTTGATGATATCATGGGTGAGCTAGCTGACCTAAAAGAAAAGCTCGATCTCTCGGGCGCACCGGGTGAGATCCCCAAGACTCAGATTGAGACAATGAAGAAGAGGGCTCCGAGAGAATTTGAAAAGATTGAAAAAAAGTATGGTGATCGAGCGTTCAATTACTTCGAGGGTGATGAGGTGATTCTTATAAACAATGATAAGGGGAAGAAGGACTATGGTGAAGTAATATTCTCCGGCAAGATACAAAGAAAGAACATTGGTCTTGATCGCGTCACTCAGGCAACTATAAAACCAACACTGAAGTTCGAATAATGCTTTCATTTACATCATACCTCGCCGAGGCAAAGAACACTCATATGACTCACATCGAGGACGCCGTGATCTATGGTGGCGTCAGCGGTACACGCGAGTCGATCAACGCGCTTCGCGAGCTGCGAGACATGTTAGCTGGTAATACCTCGACTCAGACGGATGTAACAGTTAAGTGGGACGGTGCTCCGGCCGTATTCTGTGGTATCGTACCACCGGAGAACGAGAAGGCCGGCGAATTCTTTGTTGGCAAAAAGTCGGTATTCAATACGACACCAAAGTACTATACGACACCTGCAGAGGTCGATGAGGATACATCCGGAGATCTTGCGGTTAAGCTCAAGGCTGCGCTGAAGTATCTCAATGGCGTGGTAACCGAGGGTGTCTTTCAGGGCGACTTTATGTTCGGAGAAGGCGACGTTCAGACCGATACGATCGATGAAACAAAGTACTATACCTTTCAGCCCAACACCATTGTGTACGCCGTCCCCGTTGACTCAGATGCCGGTAAAGAGATCAAGGCTGCTAAGATCGGGATCGTGTTTCATACACGATACACAGGTGATTCTTTTCAGTCCATGAGCTCATCGTTCAATGTCAACGCCGAACGCGACTTTAAGAATTCTAGTAACGTCTGGTTACAGGACGCGGGTCTCAAGGATCTGTCGGGTAAGGCGACTCTGACAAAGAGTGACACTGAAGAAGTAACCGCTGCACTGTCAAAGGCTGGTAAGATCTTCTCCAGAATCTCCGGTTCGACACTACGAGAGATTGAGAACAATAAAGAGTTCGCTCAAATGATCGAGCAGTTCAATAACACGTATGTTCGTCGTGGTGAGAGAATTAAGGACACCGCCGCCCACGTCAACAATCTAATTCGTTGGATCGAGAGTAAGTACGAGAAGGAAGCCTCAAAGAGAAAGACCGAAAAAGGTCGAGCGTCTCAGTTCGCTAAGCGTGACGAGATTCTTGAATTCTTTTCGGAAAAGAACCGAAAAAACCTTAAATTAGTCTTTGATCTGCAGCAGGCACTCATTGATGCGAAACTTATTATTATAAATAAACTAGACAAATTGAATGATATGAGCACCTTTGTTCGTACTCGTAACGGATACAGAACAACGGGTGATGAGGGCTACGTAGCCATCGACCGCCTCAGCAATAACGCTGTGAAGCTAGTCGATCGCATGGAGTTCTCATATAATAACTTCTCACCGGACGTATTGAAAGGATGGTCCGACGCGTAGGTGTTGAAGTCATAGATTATAGGCTGGATAGATAGTACTATCTAAACCTCATGGGAACAGTGGACAAAAATGCAGAAAAGCTTTAAGTCGTTTACACAGTACATTACCGAGGCAAAGAAGGAAATCACGTTTACCTTCGGACGCATTAATCCACCTACGGTTGGACACGGTAAGTTACTTGATTCCGTTGCACGAGTTGCGTCTGGCGGAATCTATCGAATCTATGTATCCCAGTCCCAGGATTCTAAAAAGAACCCGCTTGACTATCGCACAAAGGTCAAGTACATTCGTAAAATGTTCCCTAAGCATGCTCGGTCAGTTATCATGAACAGGGACATCAAGAACATCTTTGACATTCTGGTCAAACTCTACGAAGAAGGATACACTCAGGTCAACTTGGTCGTCGGCTCAGATCGAGTAGGTCAGTTCGAGAAGTTGACCGATATGTATAACGGTAAGAAGGCCCGACACGGATTCTATAATTTCCAGGGTGGCGTAAATGTTATCTCTGCCGGTGAGCGCGACCCTGATGCCGAGGGTGTATCCGGTATGTCCGCATCCAAACTACGTCAGGCAGCCGCGGCCAACGATCTGCAGACCTTTATGAAGGGTATGCCATCAGGATTCAGTGATGCCAAGGATCTCTTTAACGACGTACGTAAGGGCATGGGCCTGAATGAGTCGCACGATTTTCGCAGACACATTCAGCTGCAACCAGTTTCCGAGGAACGTGAGGCGTATGCCTCAGGTGATCTATTCAACGAGGGTGACTCGGTCGTTATCACAAAAACAGAAGAGGTCGGAGCGATCGCGTTCCTCGGAGCCAACTACGTTATCGTCGAGACGGCAGAGGGTAAGAAGTATCGCAAGTGGTTATCCGATGTCGAGAGACTTGACGAGGGTGAGAACGTCGATCGTGTTCAGCAGGAATACGAGGACGCGAAGGACGATCTCGAGGATGAGTACGAAGATAAGCTCGAGGATGCTCGTCGTAGGGATGAGATTGAAGCAGAACAGGAAGAACGTCTCGAAGCAGAAGAGGCCGAGGACGATCGAGAGCAGCAGGATGAGGACGCGGTTCCTGACGTCGAGGGTGATCAACCCAAGCAGTACTATAAGGGTTTGAGCGATAAAGAAAAGAAGGCTCGAGCTAAATACTTTAAGAGCGGCGGCGGAAAGGGTCCGGCTCCAGGTGACGAGGACGCAGAGACAAAACCGTCTAAGCATACAAAGAAATATAAAGAAATATATGGAGAAGAAGACGTGAAAACATTCTCAGAGTTTATAACAGAGAATAAAGGCTTAAAGAAAAAGTCCGACGAGACCGGCGCACCGATGAGTGTACTTAAGAAGGTCTACGATCGCGGCCTTGCTGCGTATAAGCAGGGTCACCGTCCTGGTACAACTGCGCCTCAGTGGGCAATGGCTCGAGTAAACAGTTTTCTCACGTATGGAAAAGGCACGGCTCAGAAAGCTGACAAAGATCTGTTTGATGAGCTACCCGACAGCGTACAAGATAAAATCAAGAACTCATAGTAAAGGTAATTACGATGGCTGACTTTTTCAAATTTCGCCGCGAGCTCGAGGAGGCTAAGTGCGGCAAGAATAACAAACGCGAGGAGAAGCTCGATCCAGTCGGTAAGGCAGACGCCGATATCGATAACGACGGTGATGTTGATTCGTCCGACGAGTATCTCAAGAAGCGCCGTAAGGCAATCTCAAAGGCGATGAAGAAAGAGGATGACGGCCCGTGCTGGGACGGATACGTTCAAGTCGGCACCAAAAAGAAGAACGGTAAGGAAGTTCCAAACTGCGTGCCGATGGAAGAAGCTCGTAAACGAATGAAGAATGAAAATTACAGGGCCGAAAAAGGTCCAGATGATCTAAAACCTGGCGATGTAATTCTTTATGGGCGCGATGATACACCACATGAAGTTATATCAAGACCAAAACAGTCTGGACCTGGATATTGGGTCAATATTAAAAATCTTTCAACAAATAAAAAAGACAGATTTTACGTTGATAGCGGTGATACTGTGCCGATGAACGAGCAGACCTCCTACGAGGACGATATCGATCCAAACAAAAAGATCGTGGTCAAGGGTGTCAAGGGCATGAACTCGAAGTCCTTCACTAAGAAGTTTCGTAATATGAAGGCCGCAGACAAGTGGATGGATGACAACGAGGACGACATTGAAGTCAAGCAGGTCATGAACGAGGAGACTCTGTCCGAGGGTTACTACGACTATCCTGACTATGGCCCGATCGGCGCATCTGAGATGGCACAGACTCAGCTCCAATTTATCAAATATGCTGCTGACGACATCACTCGTTGTCTTAATAGTGGCTGCCCAATGCCCGAGTGGTATCAAAACAAACTTGCCAAGATGGAAGGCGAGATGGAAGGTCTGTACTCTTACATGAAGGGCAAGACTCGTAAGATGAAGGCTCGTCAGTCGGATCGTTACTCCATGGGCATGAGCATGTATGGAGAGAGTACGCTGACTGAAGCCAAGTCTGGCGATAAGGATGCCTATCGCAAGTTCTTTAATAAGGCACTCAAGAAGTTCGGTGTTAAATCACAGGGTGAACTCGAGGGCGAGAAGGAAAAAGAATTCTACGATTATATTGACAAGAACTGGAAGAGCGACAAAGAGAAGAACGAGTCAACCATTACCGAGGTTCTCAAACCATCTGACGATGTGTCGAAATGGATCGAGGATTTCCGTAAGTCTGATGCGCCTCAGTTTGAAGGTAAGGATAATGAGGAGCGGAGAGAAATGGCGGTTGCTGCATGGCTGAGTGCTCGCGAAGAAGCCGGCATTGGGGATTAGTAATGAAATCATTTTTTAAGTTTATCAAAGAGCAGGACATGGAGTGCCCTGACGCAACTCAGGATGTGAAGCTCAATACGAAGAATCGTGATGCGGCGATTAAGGCCGACTATATTCAATACGGCCCACTCAACGTCGACGAGCCCGGTGACTACTGGAAGGATATAGCCGAATACTGGGACACCACGGTCGAGGCGGCTAAGAAATCACTCTGCGGCAACTGCGTCGCCTTTGATATCTCGCCACGTATGGAGGACTGTATGCCGGGTCCGACGTCAGACGATGACGGTAGACTCGGTTACTGCTGGATGCACCACTTTAAGTGTCACTCCGCACGTACCTGCCGTACATGGGCCAAGGGCGGTCCGATTAAAGATGATGACACTTCGTACGAGTGGCAGGAACGAGCGGACACGGATTAACCAATAATGAAGAGTTTTTCTCAACTTCGTGAAGAAGTATCAGAGGGTTACGAATCCTGGGAGGACGGATTCGAGCGTCGCGTTGTAAAAACGACTCTTGATAGGCACAAAGAGGACGGATACAACTGGCGTATCAAGGGCAAGGATCGCGACGAGGTTACAATCAAACTCTATAAGAACAAACCCGACTTCGCTGAGTTCAAGAAACAGATGAAGCGAGTCGCTGGCCACGAGTTCGGATAATAGGAATCGCATAACTATGAAGACGTTCGCTCAGTATATCGTTGAGGAAGAGGAAACTTACAAACCACCGGCGGGTGCTGCTAAGAACGCGCAGAAAGCTCTGGACTGGAAGGAAGAGCATGGTGACGATGAGGTTACCGCTATGACTCGTACGGGTTGGATTCGTGCGAATCAGTTGGCTGATCGAGAAGATCTGTCGTACGACACGGTAAAAAGAATGGCCGCTTTTGCTCGTCATAAGAAGAATGCAAAGATATCATCAGAGTATAAAGACACACCGTGGAAAGACAACGGGCATGTCGCATGGCTAGGCTGGGGTGGAGACGCCGGAGTTGAGTGGGCGCAAAAGATCGTGGATCAGAAAGAGAAAGAAGAGGATTCATAGAAGTGTCGACATCAGACGATCGTAACGCAACTCAAAAGGATCTCGACGATCTTCATCGTAGATTCGACGAGCACTATGCTGAGCGCATGGATCGTATCGAAAAGAAGCTCGATGAACTTACGAATGCGGTCGTGTCGATCGCTCGTGCGGAGGAAAAGATCGTAGTCCTGATAGAGGACACCGCCGAGATCAAGGCTGCGGTCAACTCGCATACAAATCGAATACATGAGCTTGAACTAGATGTCTCTAAGAATAAATCGAGTCTTAAGAGTCTGTTTAATTTCTTCTGGACCGCGGTCGGTGCAATTACGACTGTGTTGGTCGCGATGGCAATGAACAGCATAATGCCATGATCGATAGATTGTTCGACGATACGCTCTGGATATATACCGCGATTATCGGTTCGGTGATCGGTGCCGTGTTCGTCGCATACATGAGAACAACAAGGATTGGAATCGCGTTCTATTCAAGAGTCGATTCGATTCTTGATGCACTTGTCGATCGATACGGATTTAAGTTTCTTAGGCAGGACGAGAACGCATGGAGAAAAAAGTATCCTCACGTTCGTAGTAAGATCGACGAATTGGAAAACACAATAGAGAGGCTAGAAGAAAATGAATGATGTCTATAAGGACGGAGAAGTAAGCGACAATGAGCTCGTCCTTCTTGAGCAGCAACGTATCGATCGACGCCAGGATAATCAAAAATCGATGGCATGGATCGCTATGTTCTCAATGATTGGATTTACCATCTTTATGTTTCTTCCAATCGTTGATAATACAAGAATCGAGATTCTTACTGAGATCGCAAGTTTGTTCTATATCGCACAGGCGGGTGTCATCGGTGCATACATGGGATCCGAAGCTCTCGTAAATAAAAGTCGCAATCAGGTAAAAAAGTAGAGGAATGCTGACAATGTCCGATAATACTATCTACACATGGGAACAGATCGAGGAGGCACTTATGACTGCGGGTGTGAATCCAAATTCTGTTCGCCGCGCATTGAACGAAGCCGTTGATTATCCAAATCGCGCCGAACAGGGCGTTGATCCTGAAGGTCAAGAAAAGCTCGAGCCACGTGCGCCGGCTGAAAAACACTGGGCCGATCGTCATACAGTTAAGGTTTTTGATCCAGGTAGCTCCGAGTACGAGGACGGCACCGAAAAGGTTATGGCCGCCGATGAACCCGGCTCGAACGAAACTCCTGCAGTAAAAACAAACGTCTCGTTTGATCGTATTAAGAGAATGATGAGTTAGTAGTATCGTGGTAAGTCTATGCTTATCGGATAAATACTCTTGTGAGAAATATAATAAACTGCACAAGGAATCCGATAGGATATGCAACTATTTGATGAGCTAAACGAGGACAACTTTGTTCTCTTTGCATCGCGGTACTACGACAATCCGCAGTGCATGTCGATCGAAGAGTTTCAACACGATCTTAATAGGTTTAAGTATCTGAAGAGACTTTTAAGACGATACACACAGAATGACGATCTGCAGGAACGTCTGATACTCAACCACATTGTTGTACTTTACAATGTATTTGGTATCGCACCGGCTAACAAGATGATGTTCTATCGAATGGAGAAGGAATACTGGTCAGCGATTAAGACGTTCTTAATCTTTCTGAACTATCTTCGAGATAACGAACTTCTTGATGTACCGCTGGATCAGACGATCGTTGAGAGACTGAGGAATCTATAGATGGGAATCGTATCACAGGCAGCCGATACATACTACGCATATCGATTCGTTAAGATTCTTTCTACCGATTGGAAGGACATGGACGCGTATGAGTTTGGTATCATCGACGAGAACGGAAAGGTTCTTCGTAAGTCTCGAACGCTTCGTACTTCAGAGGAAAAGAGCGCGTATACGATCTTTCATCGACTTGTGTTTGGTATCAAACGTATTCTACAAAAGCTTCCGGGCGGTCGAACCGCGGCGGCGTCATACGCTGCTGCTCTGTACTTAATTAAAGAACATACTGGAATGAGCGATGAACAACTTGGTGCAGTGTTCGACAAGATGGGAATCGACCTCGATGAAATTGAGCTGAACGAGTCCGTCAATGAACAACCCTGGTTTATTCAGAAAAACAATCAGATTGCTCCGGGTACGTACGAGTTGAATACCGAGGCACTCTCTCCTACAACCGGTGAAGTAATCGGACATCCTCAACAAAGAGTTATTGTCGACGAAAGCACGACGCCGATTGGGTCTGTAAGAAACACCAACATCTATCGTGTTCGTCATGCGGATACTCATCACAACGTATACATTACAGCAAGAGACATTCAGAGATGACGATGAAATCGTTTAAGGACTACGTCGACGAAGAGGCTCCACTGAATACATCAAGTGGACCCGGTGTGAATATGAATCCGACGGGTCGATCGACAAAACAATATCGAGAGCTTGACAAGCGATCACGATTCGATACATATAAGATGTATCGTCGATCCCTGGGTCTTAAGAACGTACCTCAG
>Ga0102939_1000101_pt1 | contig 27508 bp, 23 predicted proteins | sample SalPon2_B_H2O_MG_FD_78214 | JGI IMG/M metagenome (GOLD analysis project Ga0102939, IMG submission 78214) | Salt pond water microbial communities from South San Francisco under conditions of wetland restoration - Salt Pond MetaG R2_B_H2O_MG | ecosystem: Environmental > Aquatic > Non-marine Saline... | reverse complement strand
ACCTCGACAGTCCGAGTCGATTCGTGCGGTACTTCAAGCGGGACGAAGTGCCAGTGACTGTACTCGCCGTGCCAGTGGACCGTGGTCAGTTGATCGCCCGAGTCCGGATCGACCAGCTCGATTACGAACGCCGAACTCAGTGTCACCTCCTCCAACTGGAGCCGTGGATCGACGGTCTCGTTTTCGTCCGTTTCGGGTCCGAGCTCAGACGCTTCTTCGTCCCCCGTACAGCCGGCCAGGAGTACCCCTCCGCCGACGATTCCCCGTAACAGTCGGCGGCGGCTGGATGCCCCGTTCGAGTCAGTATCCGGGTTCATGGGTACTCACTGAATCCCGTCGATGGTGATCGGCTCCATCTCGATAAAGGCTGTCTCGTACCCCGCGTGTCGGGCGAGTTGCGGCGGCGTTTCCACGGCTAGCTGTAACTCATCGTCGGCCGTGAGGTCCACAGCGGCGCCGTAATGAAGGCCGATCTCGTCGTCCAGGGTCTGTGTCAGCTCTGCTTCACTGGCCCCCGATATCGAAAGCGCCATGTCCGGTAGCGGGATACGGTTGTGCGGTGTCCGTGGCGAAACGATCAGGTATCCACCTTCCTCGACAAAGCGTGACTCCTCTATGTATCGAAGCACGAACGCCGCTCCGCCACTTTCGGCCGTTCCCAGATCCTGCCCGGGATACGTATCGGCCCGGGGCAGTGCCGAGACAGGCATCGATGACATTCCCCCGTCGTCCCCATCACTCCCACCGGAGTGGTCTTGCATCATCGGTTCGAGTGCTCCCTGCTGTCCCCACCGCTCCTCGTCGAGATACTCGATCCCGTCGACCAACTGCCGTCGAACGTCGTCGTTGTATTCGAACTCGAACGTCGCCGTGGCGGCGTCCTCGAACCGACCTTCGAACGCTCCGGTCCGTTCGACGTTGATCGGATTGAGATCGACATCGACGGTGTAGGTGCCGTTCTCCGTGAGCGGAACGTTGTCTCCGAAATGAAAGCCCATGGTCTGTGAGATCATCGGCCACGGGGCTCGCTGATCGACCAACTCGCCGTCCTTCGAAACGCGGATCTGGGCACCGGCGTCGACCGGAAGTACTCGCTGGGTCTCGGCGTCCCACACGGTAAACATCAGATGAACGCCCGGATCGCTCGGAACGACCGCCTCTGTTTCCGTTCCCGTAACGAGCCAAAACCGGTGGGCGTAGCTGATCATCGGCGAGATCGTGTAATCACCGGCTTCGACCATGGACAGATGCGCCATCCCTGCCCGATGAGTGGGTATGTACACCGCGTCCGGCGGGTTCTCGACCTGCGGTATCTGCGGTACGTTTTCACTGTCGGCGACCGCCGGGGCAGACGCCCGCTTCTCGTCGTCCTTTTCGGTTTGCTCGGTTTGCTCGCCGGCACACCCGGCCAGAGCCATCGCCGCCGCCGCGTTTGCGGACAAGAACCGACGTCTCGAGAACTGTTCGGAACCGCTCGTGTGCTGTTTTTGATTACACATACAGAGTTACTTACTCGGATTGATTGTCGCGCTCATCTATGGCTGGGGAAGGGCTCGTTTCGACCGCGGCGGGACCAGGTAGTTCCCCCGACGGCGGACGAACACGTACTGAAGGATTCCGTTGTTGAGCCGTTGGCCGACGCCTTCGCCGGCGATGTCGCGTCCGGTCATCGCCTTCCGGACGCGAACGAACTCGTCGATGGAACGCTGATAGGAGACGAAATGAACGCCAGGGGTGTCGCCGTCGACGGTGCTGAAATCACGGCGGAGCAACGGTGGGGTGCCGTCGTCGTCGCGAGCTCTGGCCGCTTTCTGTGCGTGTCCCACGACGCCCCGTGTGCGGGCATCGGCCTCGACCCGGGACGCGGCACCGTCGGCGACCCCGGTAGTCGATCCGAGCTTCTCGCCGACGGTACCGATGCCCCCCCCTTCGGTGTGTTCGGGGCTGAACAGCTTGGCCACCCGCTGCTCGTGGCTGTCCTGTCCGTACCAGGGGTCCAACTGGAGATTCAACGAGGAGATATGCATCGTGGTTCCGCCTTCGAAAGGGCCCTCTCGGATCGTGATTCGGTCTTCCGGTGCCTGACTTCCGCGGAACCCGGCCCGAAAGCCCATGAGGGAGGGGGCCTCCTCCGGGATCGTTTCCGGAACCCCCTCAACATCGGTGTGTTCAGCTGGAAGCCCCGCCCCAACGAAGCCGGTCCGTCGGGGGTCGGCGCGTTCGAAGACGCCCGAGAGGGTCGCTTCCATCCCCGTCCCGTTCGGTGTCCCAGTCGCGCCAAAGAGTGCTTCCTCGGCTTCGAGGACCGCCGCCGGATGGTCGCTTGCGAGATGAATAACCGCGTCGAACGTATCGAATGCCGGCGACTCCATGGGGGTCAACTCTCTGGGTGCTGGAATCGGCGCGGTTTTGCCTCCTATCCGATCGAAATACGCTGCCGAGTACCCCACTGCAAACAGCACCCCCTCGGGAGCGTAGGCGTAGGCGCGCTCCAAGGAACGAAACGCGGATTCGACCTGTGTTCTGGCGTCTTCATCGGGCGCCGTGACGAGCCGCAACGGAACGAGCACGTGATGCTCCGGTAGCAGGCGATTCCCGTCTTCATCCGCGGTGAGGACGTCGTTCCACGCGTGTTGACGCAGCGGACGCTCGTTTGGATCGCCCGACGCGATATCGCTGCTGTCGGTGACACTCATACAGGCCGAAAGCCCACTCGCGCCACCGAGGGCGACCAATCCTCGCAGATAGTCTCGTCGCGAGAGTTGTCGACTGTCCGATGGTCGCATCGATTCGATTTTGGGCCCATCGAAGTGTACCGTTTCTGGTCCGACTCTCGAATCGACCTCCGCGGTTTCAGTACCGATCGGCGGACCCCCGCTTGCCCAGGATCGAGAACTCGTCGGGGGCTGTCCCTACGAGGAGCCGAAACCTTTTATCTCGAACTCACACAGTTCCGTTGTATGCCCGAGCCCTCCACGCCCGAAGCGGCATCGACTGCGTACGACCTTTCGGTGGTTGATCTCGACGACGATCGGTACGAAGTCAAACAGCCGGCGATCCGGAACAAGTACGTCGTCCGCGACAGCAACGGTGAGGTCGTCCTGCGCGGCAAGCAGAAGATGTTCAAAATGAAAGAGGAGTTCCCGTTCGTAACCGGCGACGGCGAGGACGCGTTCACCGTGAAGGCGGGCGGGATCCTGGACGTTGCGGGAAACTACGCCATCAGGGACGCCGCCACCGGTGACGATGTCGTCGTTCTCGACGAAGAGTTCTCACTGTTCGTAGAGAACTGGACGATCCGGGACCCCGACACGGGGCAGACGCTAGCGACCATCCGGTCGAAGAACAAGCTCCTCTCGGCGCTTCGGCACGTCGTCGACGTCGCAAACTTCGTTCCCAACAAATACGAGATATTCGACGCCGACGGGGCCCACGTCGGCGATATCGAGGGCCAGTTCTCATTGCGGGACACCTACACAGTCAGTATTGACGACGCCAGTAAAATCCCGAAGGAGGCGGTCATCGCATCGGCGTGCATCCTCGATGCCCTCGAAAACAAGTAGGTCCGATCGCCCGTTCGCTGCGATTCATACGCGATGGGTTGGATAGTTTCGACGACAACCAGGTCCCTCCGTCGATCGTATCCGGGCGCTCCCGGTGGAGGGACGCCAACGATGTCGGCCCTCCGACGGTCAAAAAACTGTCTCCCGTTTCGGGCCGGTATTCCGGGCCATCAGTCGTGATCGACGACCGGTAGCGGTTCGTACGGCTCTTCGAGGTAGGCGAGATCGCTGTCAGTGAGCTTTATTTCGAGCGCCTCGACGGCCTCCTCCAGATGCTCGACGCTTGAGGTGCCGATGATCGGCGCGTCGACCCACTCTTTGTGGAGTAGCCAGGCGAGTGCGATCTGTGCCATGGATACGCCTTTTTCCGCGGCCATCTCTTCGACGCGTTCGTTGATCTCGAGGTTGCTGTCGACGTCGTAGGGCCGGTTACGCAGGAGATCGTCGGTCTGGCCGCGGGTGGTGCGTTCGATCCCCTCGTGCGGTCGTGCGAGAAATCCCTTCGCCAGGGGGCTCCAGGGTATTACGCCGATGTTTTCGCGCTGACAGAGCGGCAGCATCTCGCGTTCCTCCTCGCGGTAGGCCAGGCTATACTGGTTTTGCATCGTCGCGAACCGTTCCAGCCCCAGGCGATCGCTGGTGTGTAGGGCCTCGGCGAACTGATACGCCCACATCGAGGAGGCGCCGACGTACCGGGTCTGATTCCGGCGTATCGTATCGTCGAGCGCACGCAGCGTCGTCTCGATCGGCGTCTCGTCGTCCCACCGATGGGTCTGCAGGAGATCGATCGTATCCATCCCGAGTCGATCGAGACTGTTCGTGACCTCCTGCTCGATGGCTTTCCGCGAGAGGCCGCCGGAGTGTCTGTTCGTCTCGTCCATCTCGAAGTACGTCTTCGTGGCGACGACCTGGGCGTCGCGGTCGTACTCGGCGAGTACGTCGCCGAGAATACGCTCCGACTCGCCGTACGAATAGATGTTGGCCGTATCGAAGAAATTGATGCCGAGGTCGAGCGCCCGCTCGATGACTTCCCGGCTCTCCTGTTCTTCGAGCACCCATTCGTGCCAGTCGGTCGATCCAAAGCTCATACAGCCGAGACAGAGCCGACTCACTGAGAGCCCCGTCGTGCCGAGTGTCGTGTATTCCATGTCTGGGGTCATTCGGTGATGCCCGACAAAAATGTTCAGGGGGGAGAGCGCCTGTCCGATCTCGGCCTGCGATGAACTGGGTTCTCTGACATCGTCCGTGGTTCGAACAACGAATATTTTGGTCTACCAAAATATTATTTCTAATTTCCAAAAAGTTCTTTAGAGCGGCTAATCAAGTCTTACGCACCGATGGAAAATCTCGTGTTGGTGTTCCTGGCAGGGCTCGTCACCGCGATCGCGACGGGTCTCGGTGCGCTCCCGTTCTTTTTCGTCGACGACTTCAGCGATCGCTGGAACGTCGGCCTCTGGGGCGTCGCGTCGGGCATCATGGTCACCGTCTCCGTGTTCGGCCTTATCAACGAAGGGCTGGCCTACGTCTCGGGGAGCGTCCCCAGTCTGATGATTGCTGGCCTGCTTACCGGTGTCGCACTCGTCGAAATCGGCGACTGGGCGCTTGAACGCGTCGACGTCTCCACAGCCGACCCGCACGACCACGATCAACAGGACGATACTGACGACGTGTCACCAGCACGGACCGATGGGGGCGGCCACGACGACCACGCCCTAGAAGCGAAAGCGATCGCAAAAGGCGATCCGAAGACGCTCTTGCTCATCCTCGGCATTCTTACGATCCACAGCTTTCCCGAAGGCGTTGCTGTCGGTGTGTCCTTCGCTGAACTCGGACTCGACGGCGGGATGGGGCTGCTCGGGGTTTCGATCCCGGTTCTCGCCGTATTCATGACCATCGCTATCTCGATTCACAACATCCCGGAGGGGACCGCGATCGCCATCCCGATGCGGGCCATGGGCCTCTCGAAATGGCGCATGGTCGGCGCCGCTATCTTTTCGAGTCTCCCGCAGCCGATCGGTGCCGTCATCGCGTATGCGTTCGTCACGTGGGCGCAGTCGTTTCTCCCCTTCGGCTACGGCTTTGCTGCCGGCGCGATGGTGTATCTCGTCGCGACGGAGTTCATTCCGGAAGCGCTCGAGACCGGGGCGGCGCTCCCGAACAACGGCTATCGAGAACTGATCATCGGCTTCGGTGCTGGCGGGCTGGCAATGCTACCGATGCTGTTCGTGTAACGACCAGTTGGGGCCGTTTTTGTGCTTGCTCCGTCTGAGTCGATCCGGTACGTTCTTTCAGCTACCGATCCGTCTTGTCATCGACAGCCCCCACCTCGAGTAACGCGTCGATTTCGCCGTCGTCGTAGCCGAGTTCGCCGAGCAGCTCCGTCGTGTGCTCCCCGAGATACGGTGCCGGTGTCTTCTCGTCGGGATCGAACCGTTCGAACCGAAGCGGCACGTTCACCTGTTTGACCGACGTCGTCGAATCCGAATCGGGACCCTCTTCGACTTCGATCTCGTCGAACAGCCCTCTGGCCTCGAAGTGGGGCTCTTCGAAGAGGTCGTCGTATCCGTGAACCGGGCCAGCCGGTACGTCGTACTCGTCGAACCGTTCGAGCCACTCCGCAAGCGGGCGCTCGGACAGCCGCTCGGCGAAGGCATCCGCTATCTCCGCTCGGCGGTCGTCGGAAAGCTCACCGTTCGGGCCGATGTGGTCGTCGATGTATTCCGGGAGTCCGAGCGCATTACAGAGGTTCTCCCAGAAGTGGGCCTCCAACGCCCCGAGCGTGATCGACTCGCCATCGCCGGTCTCGTAGACGTCGTATCCTGGATGTGACCCGGTAAGCGTCGTCTCACCACGACGAGGAACCGTCCCCTCGCCAGCGAACTGGTCGAGATAGACCATCGAGAACGAAGCCACTGCATCGGTCATACTCACGTCGATGTGATCCCCACCAGCACCGCCTCGCACGCCGGCGAGTGCCGTCGAGATCGCGAACGCTGCGTACATCCCCCCGGAGAAATCCGCGATCTGATACCCCGGAATGGCCGGTTGGCCGTCACTTTCACCGGTAAGTCCCAACAACCCGGCGACGCCGATATAGTTGAGATCGTGGCCGGATCGCGAAACGTAGGGACCGTCTTGTCCGTATCCCGTTATCGAACAGTAGACGATGTCTTCGTTCACTTTACGAACATCGTCGTAGCCGATACCGAGCCGGTCGACGACGCCCGGGCGGAAGGATTCAACGACGACGTCGGCTGTCCGCGCCAGTTCGAGAAAGGCTTCCCGTCCGTCGTCGTGTTTGAGATCTATCGCGATGCTCTTTTTGTTCCGATTGCGAGTCAAGAGGGTGTAGCTGCGATCCCCGACCGACGGATCCCGGGAGCGTACCGGATCCCCGACGCCCGGTCGTTCTACCTTTATCACTTCAGCGCCGAGATCCGCCAGCATAGTCGTCGCGTACGGTCCCGGAAGCAACTGCGTGAGATCGAGCACTCTAGTGCCCTCGAGAAACGCTTGCATACTGCCGGGGTAGACGCTTGTCGACAAATGTCTTGCTGTTAGCTGACTATTAGCATGCAAGAACGCGCCCGCAAATGCGTTCAGAACAGACTAGCCGCCCGAAGCGATTCGAGTGCATTCGCCCTCTGTCGCGATCAGATTTTTATATCGGTTGCATCCATACGGCGTATGGACGGCAAACACTACCAGGAGTTCGGCGTCGGCGAGACGTTCGTTTCGTCGTGGCGATACATCTCCGAATCGGATCTGCGGCGGTTTCTCTCCCTCACCGGGATCCAGGAGCCGCTTTTCGAGAGCCAGCAGTTCCTCGAAGCCGAGACCGATCACGAAACGTGGATCGTCCCCGGCTACCTGACGCTTTCGTACTCGCTCGGTCTCTTCTCGCGGTCCGGGTGGCTCGATGGGACGGGGCTAGCGATGTTAGGTGCCGAAGAACTCGAGTTCACCAACCCGGTTTTGGTGGGTGATGAGATCCGAACGCGGGTCGAAGTCACTGACAAGACCCCGACGAGTAGCGACCGTGGCGGAATCGTCGTCCTCCAGTGGGAAATCACGACACAGAACGACGACACCGTTATCGAGATGACGTCGTCTCACTTCATCAAGAAAGCGGACTGATACCCGGACGGAAACCTCGTCGATCGGGTACGAAACGCACCTGCGGCACAAAAGCTAACATCCGGTTCCCGTGAAATGGCGTTATGTCCGTTACCATCGACCGTGACAGCGAGTTCGAGACCGTCGCGCATCTCCGATTCGATTTCGGTGAGTTGAATCTGTTCGCCCCGGACGCGATCGCGACGCTTCGTGCACACGTTGCGGACGTCCCGAACGACATCTCAGTTCTCACTATCGGACCCGATACCGACGAGGGCGTCGGCGGACTGACTGCCGGACTGAAACTCGACGAAGTGAAAGACTATTCGGTCTCGGAAGCGCGGGGAATGCTAACGGATCTGTACGAACTGATGCAGGGCGTCAGGGATCTCGATGCGGTTACCGTCTGTCAGTGTGGCGAATACACCCTCGGCGGCGGACTCGAACTGGCGATGTCGTGTGACTTCCGGGTCGCGACCGAGGACGCCGCGCTCGGGCTTCCCGAAATCGACGCTGGACTCGTTACTGGCATCCAGGGAAGTCTCCTCATTCGGCTCGTCGGGCTCCAGGCCGCAAAGGAAATCGTCTACACTGGCGAAGCGGTCTCCGGGCTAGAGGCTGAGGAACTAGGATTGGTCAATCGTGCGGTCGCGCCGGACGAATACGAGGCGACCGTTGACGACTTGGTCGAGACACTGGCGAAAAAGAGCCCGGTGATTCTCGAACGGCAGACACAGGTCTTCCGGGCGCTGCGATCGAACGGAATCGAGTCGGGGATCGATCACAGCCTCGAAACCATCGCCGGCTGTTTCGACACGTACGATCAAACGGAAGCGATGACGGCGTTCCTGGAGGATCGAGAGCCCGAATTCCGGGGCCGATAGCGGGACTTGCTTCGTTCGTTCCTCGAAACGCAATCCCATCACTCGCCCGGACAATGACAACGACTAACTAGTAACATGAAGAATGCTCTTCGTATCGAGAGTTCAGCACCCGATACTTCGGCTCGCATCGCCGCGAGACAGATCAACACCCCGGAACAGCGACGCGACAGAAACCAACGATCGGAACTGAACGAGGCGGATCCCGACGCTTCGTTCCTGCAGGTGGTTCGATCGACGACGAAACACCCCGTTTCGATCCCCGCCCGAACACAGCACGACATCCAATGCCCGATCCAGACCCGACAACGAAGCTCCCGTTATCCAACGTCACCGTCGTAGAGCTCGGCAACCTCATCGCCGGCCCGTTCACCGGTCTCATGCTCGGCGATCTCGGTGCCGACGTGATCAAGATCGAACGCCCCGGCACCGGCGACATGATCCGTCAGTCCGGTGACTCCGGCGAGGCGATCTTCACCGCATTCAACCGCAACAAGCGGAGCGTAAAGATCGATCTCCAGAGCGATGCCGGACGGGCGGCTTACCGTGAACTCGTCTCGGAAGCCGATATCGTGATCGAGAACCTCCGCCCCGGCGTCGTCGATCGACTCGGTATCGGGTACGACGCGTTGACCGAGGACCGCGACGACCTGATATACGTCTCGATCGCCGGCTTCCTGCAGGGCGGGACCTACGAGGACCGTCCGGGCATGGACGTCGTCGGACAGGCCATGTCCGGTATGATGCGCATGACCGGCCACGAGGGCGAAAAGCCGCTCCGGGCGGGAACGTCCGTCGTCGACATCGGGACGGGCGTCTACGGGGCGTTCGGAGCGATGACCGCGCTGTGGATGCGCGAGACGACGGGCAGGGGGCAAAAAGTCGACGCGGGGCTCTTCGAGACGGCTTCTCATTGGACGAACTACTGGACGATCTTCGCACAGTTGTTCGGCGATCATCCCCCGCTCGGTTCCTCGCATCCCGCGTTCGGACTCTACGACGTGTTCGAAACCGACCCCGACGAGTGGCTTTTTGTCGGCGTTATCACCGAACGGCAGTGGCCGGCGTTCTGTGAGGCGATCGACGCACCGGGGTTACTTGCTGACGATCGCTTCGAAACGAACGAGAAGCGCCAGCAACACGACGAACTGCTCTACGAACTCGTCCAGGACCGTCTCCGTGGTCGGGATCGGTCGGCCGTGATCGAGTCGTTGCTTGCTGGCGGCGTTCCCTCAGCTCCGATAAACCAGCCGTCGGATCTGGTCGAGGACCCACATCTTTCCGAGCTCGATCTCCTCGTCGACACGGAATCCGGAAACGAGACCGTCCAGACAATGTTGACACCGCTGATGGGTTCGGAGATGACAGTCTCTCAACGCCATCACCCGCCAGCGCTGGGCGAGGACACGGCGGAGGTCTTCGAGTCGATGGGAATGACTGATCGGTACGAGGAACTCAACGATGCCGGCGCGTTCAGTGAGGACCGATCGGACGAGTGAGTCGGATTCCGTTCGTGGTTCTGAAAGATTCCGACGCCGTCACAGCTGATCGATAACGTCTCCGAGAATCTGGCGTCCGACGACGCGGTCGAGCGGGTCGTTTTGATTCCCACAGTGCTCCGACATGATACAGAGCGGGCAGCCCCGCCGACGCTGGCAGTCACAGGTTTCGAGGTGGTCGAAGGTGCGTTCGGCGATGTCCTCGAAGTTGTCGTAGATGGCGCGGGAGAACCCGATCCCCCCGTCGATACCGTCGTGGACGAACCACACTGGCCCGGGGATCCGATCGTCGCGGTGAGCAAGCATCGAGAGACCGCCGATATCGCTGTTGTCGATCAGGAGTTCGAGTGGAGCCAACTGGATGACGCCGTGCTCGGCGGCGTGGATGCCGCCGGCGTACGTGTATCTGGCCGGTTCGGTGAGACCGGTGTCCTGTTCGGCATGCCTGGTGGGTTCGAGAAGCGGCACGTCGAGTCCGGTGACGATCTCACCGAGGTGTCCCTCGGGAAGAGAAACCCACATCAGTTCGGTATCGAGCGAAAGCGGCGGCGACCCCGTTGGGTGTGGACCGCTTTCGACTTCACCGGTCGAGATGTCGTGTACGAGGTACTGATCGTAACTGATCTCGACGTCCGCCCGGCCGAACCAGAGCCGGTAGCCGTCGCCGAGATCTCGGCTGGTCTCGGGACGGAGATCCGAGATACGCTTCTGTGAGAGCGTTTGCGTGTAGTGTCCCGTCCGCCGCTTTTCGACGAGGATACGGGCCGTCGGCTCGCCGTGATCGACATCGACGACCTCGTACTGTTCGCCGTCGTGGAGGAAAATAGCACCGTCGTGGTAGTCGCGGTAGGCGCGTTCCTTTGCGACCGGGTCGTGGTCGATTTCGCCGTCAACACAGCTGACGAGATACTGTCGGCCGCTGGTGTCGTAGATCGAAATTCGGCTTTCGGGACGTCGGTCGCCGGTGTAGTGGACACCGCTGTCGAGGTCGACGCCACGTTCGAGGACGCCGGCCTCCTGCCACATCGAAACCATCTCTGCAAGCCGCTCTTCGTCACCGAGCACGCCGGCATCTCCTCCCGACAGTGGGCGCTCTTTGGCGGCGACACAGAGGTGATCGGCGTAGACCTGTTCGTTATCGATAGAGACCACGGCGTCCTCGACGTCGTCCTCGAAGAGATAGGACGGATTATCGAGGATGTACGAATCCATCGCATCGGCACCGCCGACCAGTACCGAGAGGGCGTCGGTCGTTCCGCGTCCGGCCCGACCGATCTGCTGCCAGAACGATTGCCGGGTACCGGGATAGCCGCTCGTGACGGTCGCGTCGATACCGCCGATATCGATACCGAGTTCGAGCGCGTTCGTCGAGGCGACAGCGTCGACAGTCCCCGTCTGGAGCTGATTCTCGATACCGCGACGAGTGCGCTTTCCGAGCCCGCCGTGGTAGGCTCTGGTCTCGACGTAATTATCACGGGGATGCTCCCGAGCAGCGCCGCCGATCTTCCGGGCAGCGATCTCGGTCCCCTGCCGGGCTGTGCAGAACTGAAGCGTCTGCCGGTCGTTGACAGCCAGGTGGGCAGTGATCTCCGCGGCTTCGCTGCCGGTCGAGACGCGGAACTCTTCTATCCCCACATCGGCCGGATCCACGTCGTTCTCGCGGGCCTCCTGCAGCGCGCTCTCGTCAACAGGTGGCTTCCAGAGAACGATGTCCCGTTCCCCCCGGGGTGAGCCGTCCTCGTCGATGACCGTGAACGTCTCGCTGGTGAGCCGTTCGGCATGCTGGGCAGGGTTGCCGATGGTCGCAGTCGTCATGACGAACTGAGGATCGGCGTCGTAGTAGGAAAGCAGCCGCCGAAGCCGCCGCAGTATCCAGGCGACATGCGTTCCCATGACACCGGAGTACTGGTGGGCTTCGTCGACGACGACGAGTTCCAGGTTGTTGTAGAACCGGGGCCAGCCGGAATCGGTGCTATGACGAGGGAGATACACGTTCAACCCCGCCGGATTCGTCAGGACTGTGTCGGCACCGGCCCGAATACTGCGTTTGCGGCTCGCTTTCGTGTCGCCGTCGTAGACTTCGACTCGGGTATCGATACCCCATTCGTTGAACCGGTCGTTGAGCGTCGTCTCCTGATCGCGGGTAAGCGCCTTCATCGGGTAAATACAGAGCGCCGTGGCGTCGGGATCGTCCAGGCGGTTGCGAGCGGTCTGCAGCGCATAGATTCGCGTCTTTCCCGAGGAGGTAGAGGTCGTCACGACGACGTTTTCGTCGTTAGCGAGCGCTTCGAGCCCGTCCGCCTGGTGCCGATAGAGGTCGTTATCGAGCCGGGCGGCGAGATCCTCACGAAGCACCGACTCGGCCGGAACAATATCGGCTGCCCGGGCGGACAGCCGCTTGCTTGCGGTTATTTGGCCGGTGTACCCGGGGAACGATTCTTTCAGCGCTGCTTCCGAGAGAACGTCGTGACGATCCGGGCTGTTTCGGCTCATGGGGGATTACGCGAAATCCGAAAGTGACCCCTGTGTGGTCCGGTCCTGGGTGGGATCATTACCGGCTCCGGCCGGGCGTCGGCTGGCGTCTCGGAGCGCTTCATAAACCGTCGCCAGCGCCCGAACGTCGTCCTCGCAATAGGCTTCCAGACGCTGCCAGTCGGGCTGGTATCCGTCCGGACGGTCGGCTGTTTGCCGCCATGCGTTGTACTCTGCGGCGGCCGCGGCCCCGTCGAGACCGGTCGTTGTCGGTTCCCATCCCAGTGCCATCGCGACGGGTTCGAGACGGTTGCTTCGGGCCGGAAGCGTAGCGTTGTTCTGGGTGGCCGCGTAGTAGAGGGGGTCGAACTTGTAGCGGTCCGTCCAGCTGTCGGTCCATTCGGGGACGTGGGTTTCCAGTTGGCGTTCGATGATCGGGAAGTCGAAATCATAGCCGTTCCAGGCGACCACCGGACGGCCTTCCGCGGGGCCTGTAAGCCACGTCATGAACGCCTCGAGATGCTCGGTGTGGTCGTCATGGTTCTGCTGTCGGAACGCGAGGTAGTGGCCCCCGTCGCTGTCTCCATCGAGCACGCCGACGAGCCACGCGACAGCCCCGTTGAGGCCGTTCGTTTCGATATCGATGAAGACCGGGTCGCCGCCGGGGAGTGTCCCGCCGTCACGGGGGACGACCTCGCCGGCGGCTATCGCAGTCGCCGATTTGTGGACTGTTCTGGCGGTCTTTTGACCGAACCCGGAAATCTCTGTCAGCGCCTCCGGTGTCGCATCCGCGATCGCCTCCCGGGATTCGAACCCGTGGTCCCTGAGGCGGTCGGCTTTCGTCGGGCCGACACTTTCGAGGCCACGAAGCCCGAAACTCGCCGGATCGTGGGCCTCGGCGTCGATTGCGCCGTTCGGGTATAATTCGAGTTCGATAATCGGACGCTTCGTCCCGTCGATGCCGGCGCCGACCGCACTGTTCGGTGCCCCGGCGCCGTGAATCGAGTACGCATCGGCGCGACCCTCGTATCTAGTCCGATACTCGGCTCGAAGCCCGGTCGAAAGATGCGTGACGAGCGCCCTGTCGTGCCACGCGTCGGGAAGCGATTCGAGGTAGGCGTCGATCCCTTCGAGTCGAGTCTCCCGATTGTGCGGGTCGATAGTCAGTTCGAGTTGGTTGGTAACGAGATAGCCGTGTTCGATTTCCTCTCGCGTGTTGTCGGTTACTGCGTCGGGAGGGATATCCGCCGGCGTGGGTGGGAGGTGATCCGCTGACGGAGCAGCGGCGACGACTACCCTAGCCTCGGCAGCGACGTGATAGTTGACCGACCGAGTCGGATCCACCACGGGAATTTCCGTGAGATTCGTGACGGGCGGGAGCGCGACGTGTGCCGGATCGGGCGGAGCGGCGATAATGAGATCCGGTCCGATGGCGTCGATCGCGTCGGCAACGACATCCCGGACGGTGTGCCGTTCGACGACTGGCCCCGGGATGACGAGAAGCGTCGCTGGCGTCGCTCCCGTCGGCGGGAGTTTCGCGCTTGGATGCGGGGCCGTTCCGATGGGTGCCATCCGTATGCCATTATCGGGTATCGGTACATAAGTATCTGCAGCAAGCAAAGCGAAAGTGAACGCTCTGAGTGGGTGGCCCTTCGACGAATTCGTTTATTTCCGGGGGGAGGGGTGTTCGGCTCCGAGTTGGCGATCAGGTGTGGTCTGTCATCTCCGAGAGCGTGGTAATCTCGGCGATGTTCCCCCCGTATTCGGCCGTTCGGCGAATGCTCTCAAGCATGCGCCCGTGGAGGTACACACTTTTCCCTTCGCTATCGTACAGCCGTCGGTCGAGATCATCGAGTCGTTCGACGACATCATCACGCCGCAATATCGCTTCGCCGGCGTTGCCGTCAAGCGCCGTCCTCACGACACGTCGGGCTTCCGTGGCGAGCGTTTCGAACTCCGATCCGATCTCCGGATCAAGTGGCTCAGTCTGCTTGACGGCCACGTCAGCGATGCGTTCTGCATGATCGGCGATCCGCTCGAGCTGTCTGGCAGTCCGGAACTGTGTGAACGCTGTCCTTCGATCCTCTTTCAACTGACTCACTTCCCGGATGTCGGTGAGAATTCGATAGAACTGGCGGCTGACCAGTGCGAACAATCGATCAACTTCGTCGTCGCGTGAAATAATATGCTCCGGGTCCATCCCTTCGTCGTCGCCAAGCACTGCTTTGACGGCGTTTTCATGCATTGACAGCGCGATCCCACGGATCTGGTTGATTGTCCCATCCAGCGAGACCTCCGTCGAGTCGAGAAGCGTCTTCGCGGTCAGCTCGTGTTCGGTCTCGGTGGCGATTTCCATCCCGACAAGGCTGGTGATCGCCTGACTGGCAGCGCGGCGTTCCGAGGTCGAAAACGTCGTATCCGACTCGATGAGGATCTCGTCGCTACCGGCCGCGTAGGCGGCTTCGATCTGCCCGCCCAGCTTTTCTTGGCCCGCCGTCTCGATATTGATTCTCGCTTGCCGAGAGCTGCTACTCCCGTTCGGCTGGGCGACGATCAGTCGATCGTCGAACGGGTACATATACACCGACGATCCGGAACCGATTCCACGAGTGTCAGCCCACGTCTTTGGGATCGAAACCGTGTACGTCGATCCGCCGGTAACCTGTACTTTTCGCTCTATCGGGCCGTCGTTTTCGTCTGTTCTTCGTTCCATCGTCAGTAGATCAGCTCCGGGTCGTGGTCGGTCATATACACTGTCCTGGCGCAGATGTTTACTGCGTGATCGGCGACACGCTCGAGATCGCGGATGGTCAACAACAGCCGGGAAACGTCGTCCATCGTTTCCATCCCTTCGTCGCCGTACTCCGTCCTGAGCAGGTCTTCGATGACGGCATCGCTGGCCGCTCCACAGAGGCGATCGATCTCGTCGTCCCGCGCTGCGACCTCTCGGGCTGCATCCGGGTCGGCTCTATTATACGCATCCATCGCCTCGCTGACCATCGCGCCCGCCTCAGTCCCGATGTATATCACGTCGACTTCGGGGTATCGCTCCCGTTCGGCTTCGAGCGCGTAGCCGGCGAGGTTCGTCGCGAGGTCTCCGATCCGTTCGAGATCGGTTAGGATCTTGAACGACGAAGCGACGAACCGGAGATCGCTGGCGACGGGCTGTTGGAGCGCGAAGAGATCGATACAGTCTCCCTCTAGACCGAGATACAACTCATTGATTTCGTCGTCTCCGCCGATGACGGTCCGGGCTAGCGACTCGTTTTTGTTCTCGAGCGCTCTGAGCGCCGTCTCGTAGCGCTCAATGACGACTTCGCTCATCTCGATAGTGTCCGAGAGAAGCGCCTCCAGCTGCTCTTGATAGCTCTCTCGGGCCATATTCATCCGAACTTGCCCGAGATGTAATCCTCGACGCGCTGACTTTCGGGTTCCTCGAAGATCTTCTCCGTATCGCCGTACTCGACCAGTTGGCCGCCGGTGAGAAACACCGCTGTCTGGTCGGATATTCGAGCGGCCTGCTGCATGTTGTGCGTGACGATTACGACGGTGTACTTTTCGCTCAAGTCGTCGATGAGGTCCTCAATTCTAGACGTAGCGATCGGATCCAGTGCTGAAGCGGGCTCGTCCATCAACAGAATTTCCGGGTCAGTCGCCAGCGCTCGGGCGATACAGAGTCGTTGTTGTTGACCTCCGGAGAGACCGAGCGCGTTATCATCGAGGCGATCGGAAACCTCCTCATAGAGAGCGGCCCGCTTCAGCGCTGTCTCGACGAGTTCGGTTTCGGCGTCGGATTCGTCCCGTCCGAGTAGCCTATCGATGAAGCCGGTCCGGATGTCGCCGTGTTTACGCGGACCATAGGAAACGTTGCTCCGGATCGATTTCGGGAATGGGTTCGGCTGCTGGAACACCATGCCAACACGCTTGCGGAGTTCGACGAGGTCCACGCCGTCTTGATAGATCTCTACGCCGTCGACTTCGATCGATCCGTCGACTTGTGCGGCCTTGATCCGGTCGTTCATCCGATTGAGACAGCGGAGGAACGTCGACTTTCCGCAGCCCGAGGGACCGATCAGAGCCGTCACACTTTCCGACGGAATGTCCATCGAGACGTCCTTGATGGCGTGATCATCGCCGTAATGGACATCGAGATTTTCGACCGAAACGTGTGTCTCGCCCTCGAAGTGGTAGTTTGTCCACTCCTCGTGGAGTTCCTCTTCGGACTCGCCCGAAGTGGTTGATGTCCTGGACGTACTTGCTTCCGTTCTAGCCGTCTGCTCAGGCGTCGGATCAGCTATACTCGTCGATTCGGTTTCCGTTTCTTCGTTTGTGGTGGGTGATTCGCTCATCGGTTGAGTTTCCTCCGGAAGTAGTACCGCGTCGTGATCCCGATCGCGTAGAACGACAGAACCACCGTCAGCAGAATGAAGGCGTTCGCCCAGGCGAAATCCAGCGCACTAAATGGAGCGTCTTGGAACTGCGGTCCCCCTAGGCCGGCGGTAATGAGAGCGTACAGTTGGTACGGGAGCGCACTCGACGCCTCTAGAAGCGCCTCGTTGGTGACGAACGGGGGTGTCGAAATGAACTCGAATCCGCCGATCACGTCTATCGTTTCGCTTCCGGCGGGAAGCGTCCCACCCGCCATAGTCACCAGAATCGGGGCCGTCTCGCCGGCAATCCGACCCACGCCGAGGATCACGCCGGTCACGATCCCCGGAAGTGCTGCGGGAAGGACGACGCTCCGGATCGTCTGCCACTTGCTGACGCCGAGTGCGGCGCTCGCGTCTCTGTACTCGTCCGGGACGGCGAGCATCGCCTCTCTGCTGGTTATTAGCACCAGCGGAAGTAGCATGAAACCGAGCGTCAACATACCCGCGATCAGCGACTTTGAGCCGCCAAACCGCGGGATCAGAAACGAGGCACCGAACAGGCCGAAGACGATGCTCGGCGTGCTCCACAGGCCGTTGGTCGCAACCTCGACGACGCTGGTGAAGCGACCCTGCTCGGCGTACTCCGCGAGGAAGACCGCCGCGCCAACGGCGAGCGGGACCGCAAATAAAACCGCGCCGATTACCAGCCACACAGTCCCGACGACTGCCGGAAGGATACCGTCTATCTTGACGAACACCGAAGCACCGTTCATGAGGAACGGCCACGAGACCGGTAGCGAAAACGACAGGCCGAGGACAGTGACCTCGGGACCGACTCCCAGCCCGATCGTGAACCCGGTGAAGGCGGTCGGTGCGCCCTTGCTCACCACGAACCCGACCAGCCCGAACAGCACGGCGATAATCCCGAGTGCGTTCAGATAGATGAGGACGTGTGCGCCGAGGTGTCGACCCCGCGCCCCGAAGCCGGCGTACGCCTTGGCTGACGCCCACCCGACAAGCAGCGAGCACAGCAGTACAGACCCCGGCACGACGACGGAGGGGAAGAACGTCACCGCGTTATCCGAGGGGAACGACCCTGGCGACCACGACCAACCGGGACCGAGGACACCGGTAAGAAACACGCCGCCGGCAAGGATCGCTGACACGCCCGCGGGAAGCGTCGATCCGATGTCTTCCCGCGTGAAGGCTGTCGCGGCGAACGCCCCGCCGCCGAAGAGGAAAGCCGGAAGGATCCAGCCGGCACCATCGAGGCCGATCATGCCCGCAGCAACGATACCGCCGATACCGAACCAGATTCCGCCGAACACGAAACTGGCGACAAGACCGGCGCTACGGTCGGGCGTCGACTCGGTTAGTTCCAGTCTTGAACTGACTCCCAGCCCGAGGACAACGATACCGATCAGCACGAGCAGACCACCAAGTACCGACACGATCGGCACGCCGGCCACCGGGTCAGTGAGTGTCACGAACTCGAACAGTGCCGTCATGCCGAGCGCGAACAGCAGTGCCGAAAGGGCGATTGTCGCCCCGGCAGCGAACTCGTAGCGATTGGTTTCTTCGTTGACGAGTGAATTACGGCTGGTGATCGTACTCATTCTTGACCTCCCAGTTGACGTTTCATCCGACGCTCGATCAGTTGTGAGCCGATGCTGAGGAACATGACTGTTATAAAGAGAACCACACCCGCCGCAAAGAGTGCGCTTAGTTGGTTCCCCGTCGCCTCACCGTACTGGGCCGCGATCGCCGAGGTAAGCGTGTCGTATCCGTAGAAGACGTTGTACAGCGGCTCCGGGAGCTGCGGGCTGTTCCGGAGCATGACCGTCGCCGCCATCGTCTCGCCGATCGCGCGTCCGACACCGAGGAGAACGGCCGCAGAAACGCCCGAGAACGCCGCCGGGAGCGTGATCGTCGTCATGGTCTGCCAGTCGGTCGTTCCGAGAGCGAGCGAGCCGTCCTTCATCGACTCCGGGACGCTGTTGAGCGCGTCCTCGGCGACGGAGACGACCGTCGGGAGCGCCATCAGGCCGACGACCGCCCCGACGAACAGGTAGGTTCCCTGGCCGACGAGATCGAACTGCTCGCTCGCCCACGGGCTGATGATCGTAAACCCGATGAACCCGTAGACGATCGACGGGATTCCTGCGAGGATCTCGATGCCCGGCTTGACGACTTCGCGGACCGTCGGCGGCGCGATCTCACTGACGAAGAGGGCCGAAGCCACGCCGAGCGGTCCGGCCACGAGTGTGGCCACGACGGTAACCATCACGGTGCCGTGGATCAGCGGAAGCAGCGAATATCGCTCGGCTGACCGGGGGGCCCACTCCGCCTGGGTGAACAGCCGCAGCCCCGGGACGCTGATTCCGAACACTTCCGCCCGCGCCACGTCGAACACGGGCCAGGCTTCGACGAAAATGAACACGACGATCAACGCGAGGATGAGGATCGTCGAGGCGGTCATCGCCATCGTCACCGCCCGCGCCGTCAGTTCGCGGTGGCGAACCCAGCCGTAGGTGATCGAAGCAAGAAACACCAGCAGTGGAACCGACGTCAGTGGGGACGCGTTCAAAAACAGCCCAAGTGAGCTCAGCAGCGAAACGGTTCCGACAGTGAGCGCCAACAACGCTGAGGCGGAAGTCTCGTCGAGAAACTCGCGAGCGAGCACTATCCAATGGACGGCACGACGACGGGGAAGCAGGTTCATTTGTTTTTGTACATCTGTTTCGTGTTTGGAATGTCGAGGCTAAATGATGGGTTAGATGTTGGGTGTCGCGGTACCGGCGACCGTGCTTACGAGGAACTCGGCAGCTTTTCGCGTTCCGCTTCGATGTCCTTCGTCGGGAGCGGGATGTACTCGACGCCCTCGACGAACACCTGCTGGCCGAAGTCGGTTAGGAACATGTTGAGGAACGCGGCCTCGCGCATGTCGGTTCCGTCCGGCGTATCGTCGGTGATCCGCGTGTACATGTGGAGATCACGGTTCAGCGGGTAGCTACTGTCGAAAATCGTGTTCTCGGCGTCCTTGTCGGGTTCGTAAACCGTCCCGTCGAAGTCGATAGCGACCGGCTGAATGCCCTCACCCTGGAACGCCAGCGCCATGTACCCGATGGCACCGTCGTTCTGTTGCATCACGGTCTTGACCTGCTGGTTCTGGCCTTTCCGGGTGTCGACTTCCATCGACGCCTCGGCGTCGCCGAGCATGTTGAGCCGGAAGGAGGTGTCCGTCCCCGAGCCCTCGGCGCGACCGATGACGTAGATCTCCTGATCGGGACCGCCGACCTCGCTCCAGTTGTTGATCTCGCCCTGGTAGATCCCACGGATCTGCTCGCCGGTGAGCTGGGTGACGCCGCCGTCGTAGACGTCTTGGCTGACGAAGACAGGCTGTCCGTCCCGCCCGACGACGTGATCGACGTAGTTCTCGTCTCGCTCTGATTCGCTGATGCCCAACTCGGCGGTGATCGGTCCCGAGGAGTTACCGATGTCGACCAAGCCATCGCGAACAGCTTTACAACCGGTCCCCGAGTGGCTAAGCCCCACGGTCGCGGTAAAGGGGGCGTTCGACCGCTCGCCGGTCGGCTCGAACCCATACTGGCTGGCGAAGTAGTCCGCGAGGTTCATGTCGGTCCCAATCTGGTCCCACCCGGGGACGGACGTTTCATCGTTAGAGCCCCAGTACTCGCCGTCGCTCGCCGGCGGGTTCCCGTTCCAGTACGAAGCACCGGTATTCGAGATCGGATACACCGTCGAAGAGCCCTCGGCGGTGAGCGCTTCCGGGCCGCCCCCGCCGTTACCGTCGCTGCCGTCATCGGTACTTGCGGTGTTACTCGTGTCGCTCGTTCCGTCGCCGTTGCCGCTGTCTCCGTTACCGTTGCCGTTACCTGATTCACTGCTACTCGAACAACCGGCTATCCCGGCCGCCCCGGCCGCCCCGGTGGTGATGATGAATTTCCGTCGTGATACACCCGACCGCTTGGATTGTTCCGACATCACCAGAGTCGACCGGAGACCAGGTAAAATTCGTTTATAATAGGGGTACACGAAGGCACGTACTAATATATTCGGAACGCTAGCGGGCTATATCGCTACGTTCGCACATGACTACTATATACTACTATATTGATTTACCCTGTCCTATTTATTACGAGGCAAAAGATATAATTCTCAGTTCAGGTAATTCACCGCATGGAACGGATAGACGAACCGGCGGAACTCATGGGTCGTCCGGTAGAGGCGGTAGTCGAGCGGGTTGTCGCCAACAGGGATAGTGACCCCGAGACAGTACGGAAGATTCTCACCGAAATTAGCGAGGAGGAAACTGTCACACGGGAGGCTATTGACGAACAACTGGCTGATCTCTCGAAGGTGGTCGCCACGCCTGAAACGCGCGTTGAGGTCACTCGAAGAGCACTGACTGACGCCCGCGAAGCTGCCGCGATCATCGCCAATACCAATACTGTTCGATCGCGTCTGGAGACGTTCGAAGCGGAACTCACAGCGCTTGATGAGCGTGTTGAGGAATTGGGATCGCGACTTTCATCGCTTGTCACGCGTGCTCAGGCGCCTGACGATCTCTATGAGATCGCAAGAGAGATTCAAGAATTACGCGCCGAAGCGATCGACGCTCAAAGAGACGCTGACTCCCTCGCTACCGAAATCGAGGAATTCGAACAAAAGATCCGAAACCCAGAGCGGTGGGCCGATGAACTGCACGAGGATATCGACGCTATTGAGGATTCGATCCAGAATCTCCTCGAGTTCCCCGACAGTTTGGTCGACACCACAGACGAGCATTTCGAAAAAATAGATTCGTCATTTCGGTGGGCCGATGCAGTACTTCGACACCGAATGCAGAAGCTGTTCATCGGAGATGTTCGGACCGAACTTGATGCTCTCGAACAGATGCTAGACCAGAAAGCGACTGCCGATCCGGTCGACGAGATAGAGTCGCGCCTCGACGAACTAGAAGCACTGCGTGGCAATGCTGGACACCGCTTAGACGAAATCGCTGCGTCTTCCTGGAGTCAGGACCACAGTGAAACGATCGAGTCGTTCGTCCGAGAACTGGAAGCGTTTGACTCCCCCGTTGACTGGGCGGAGTTAGAGAACGAATTACAGCGACACCGTGGACAGCTTGCCGATTCGAAGTAACGGATGAAAGAGCACAGCAAAACACGCATAAAAACATGACAACCACTCGGGCTGATGCGGGACGATATGGGTGGTCAATACCGATATATATATACGAACTGTTCAATATTGATATAAATTATAACGTTTCATGTCACGATCCAACTTTCCATTTGTATGGCCGCTTCCCTGAACCGGATCGATGTGAACAGTCGGTTGGAGGCTGCAATAGAGGCACTCCAGACCGAACGACGGCGGACAGCCGATGAACTCGAAGCCCTCAAAACGTTTGAAAGACACATCAGAGCGATATCGTCAGAGGAGCCAAACATCAGCAATCGACAGCCTGTCGCACTCATCACTACGGAAACGGGACACTCTGCGGGGCTCCGGCAGGTGCGCAAAGCGTACGAATCCACACTCATGGACGTTCCACATTACTTCGAGGAGTACGACGATACCTATCCCGAAAGTCTCGCCGAAGAGTTTTCGCCGGACATCGCTTCGGCACTTACCAACGGAACCGCATTCAACAAACAATGCAAGCAAACCGTCTTATCAGCGATTTCCGAATCACAGTCATCCCGCGAGGCGTTGCTCGATGTCACCGACCGCGAACGTGAATCGATCCGTAACGCCAGAGCTGAACTCGAACCGTTATTCGAGGAATGCGATCAGATGCGGTCCCTTCAGTTCGATAAGGAAGCGTTCGGTGCACTCGACGCCTATCGAGCTAGACTGCAGGTAATTCTTGACAACTGTCAGGCCCTCTCTCATCGGCGTCAAAAGGCGATATTCGACAGCCGGCGTATTCAGAAGCTTCCTGCCGATGTTCCGGATATAACGATCTACTTCTATCAAACTCTCGATACCGATTACCCGGTGATGTCGCTCGTGGCGGAACTGCTAGAGACGATCACGGACTGTGAACGACGGATCGAGCGTGCGATGGCGACCTGTCACGCGTAGCCGTTTGTTCCGCCGATTCGGCACGCCGAAAAGCGATGCGAGCCGAGGGCTAACCGGTCGTGGTACTGTAAGCAAGCGGGACGGGGTGGGGGAGAGGGGACACTCCAGACGGTGGGGAACTAGCTGGTCCGCCCCGCACATCCATAGAGCGCCCACGGCAGTATAAGCACGAGTCGGTTATGTGGCCAGACCGCCAGAGCCGGCTCTATCGTAACGAGTTGTTCGGGAGGCGCGTTCGTATTGGACCGACTATTCAACCGTTATTCCTACAGGAAGATCACTGGAGGGCCTTCGACTATCTATATCTATATAGTTTAAAATAGCACTACATATTGGGTTATTTGTGGATTCATCGGATCGTTCCGAGTATGATCCAACACAGTATGAACACAGTCGATCGAGCAGCGGTTCACAAGTATTTACCGGCGGAAATTCGACCGTCGCGACGTGGTGCGTTAGAAAAAAATCGGTCGGCAAACAAATCCAGTTCTTCTTCAGTCGGATCTGCGGATAAATATTCACTCGCCGGTCTCGGGAGGTGATCGCATGAGTGACCACGACATAGCGGACGTTGAATATTACCTGAATCGAGAACTATCCGAGCTTGCCTTCCAGGCCCGCGTTCTTCAGGAAGGGATGGACGAACGGAATCCGCCTCTGGAACGGCTCCGGTTTCTCGCGTTCTTTACCAAGAACACTGACGAGTTCTTTATGAAGCGCGTTGGCGGACTCAAACAGCAGATCGACGCCGGCGTGACAGAGACGACCCCTGACGGTCGGACGCCGAAAGAGCAGTGGCGAGAGGTCCTCGATACCGCCCGACCTCTCTTTGAGAAACAATCGAGCTACTGGCTGGAACATCTCAAGCCGACGTTAGCTGCCGCAGACGTCGAAATCTGCGACCCGGAGGACCTGTCCGACAACAGCTTGAATCAGCTAGAAACGTATTTCGAAGAGTCCATACTACCGACCCTGACACCGCTTGCGTTCGACCCGGCTCATCCGTTCCCGTTTATATCCAACCTTTCGCTTTCTCTCGCAGTGCTCTCTTCGAACAAAACTGATGACCCGACGTTCACGCGAATCAAAATCCCGCCAAACCAACCACGACTGATCGAAGTTCCCGACGAGACCGACCGATACGTTCTCATCGAAGACCTCATTGAAACCAATCTTGATCTCCTACTTCCCGATCTCGATATCCGTGACGTGTCGAAATTCAAAGTGACCCGGAACGCCGAGGTACGGCGCAATGAGGAGGTCGCCGAGGATCTCATCGATATGGTCGAGGAGGTGATCGAACAGCGCCGCTTCGCCACCGTCGTCCGGCTAGAGGTAGACGCGGATATGCCGACGGAATCGGTATCGATCCTCAAAGAACAACTCGAGTTACAGGATCGAGAAGTGTATCATCGGGACGGTCCCATCGACTTCGAGGACTTCTTCGAAATCATCGATGTCGACCGCCCCGACCTCAAACTCCCATCGTGGACCCCGCAGGCACACCCCCGATTGGGATTATCGGCTGGAGATTCCGAAGAACCACCCACGGATATTTTTGAGGAAATCAAAAAGGGGGACCTCCTTGCGCATCACCCATACCACTCCTTTGAGGGAACCGTCCAGCGGTTTCTTGACGCGGCAGCGAACGATCCAGACGTACTTGCGGTCAAAGCAGCTATCTACCGGACCGCAAGCGATTCGAAGGTAATCCAGAGCCTCATCGACGCCGCCGAGAACGGCAAACAGGTCGCGGTGATGGTCGAACTGAAGGCCCGCTTCGACGAAAAAAACAACCTCGAGTGGGTTCGTCAACTCGAGGAGGAGGGAATCCACGTCGCCTACGGAACTGTCGGGTTAAAAACGCACACCAAAACAGCACTCGTGGTTCGTCAAGAGGATGACGGCGTCCAGATTTATTCCCACGTCGGTACCGGAAACTACCACTCGGAGACGGCAAAAGGATATTCTGATCTGGGACTACTGACTACCGATCGGGACATCGGACACGATCTCACGAAGGTGTTCAACTTTTTCACTGGGCCGACACTCGATGACCGATTTCGCAAGCTCCTGATCGCCCCCGTGACCATGCGGGAACGATTTACTGAGCTGATTCGACGGGAGGCCGAGCATGCCCGTCAAGAACGACGGTCTCGGATCGTGGTAAAAATAAACGGACTTGAGGATCCGTCGATGGTCGAGGCGCTGTATCGTGCTTCGAACGCCGGCGTCGATATCGATCTGATCGTCCGGGACATCTGCCGACTTCGACCCGGTATCGAGGGCCTGAGCGAAAACGTTCGTGTTCATTCGATCGTCGGCCGGTTCTTGGAACATGCCCGTATCTTTTATTTCGAAAACGCGGGCCAGCCTGAGTGGTACATCGGCTCGGCTGACTGGATGACTCGGAACCTGGACTACCGCGTCGAGGCTGTTACACCCGTCGAGGATCCAAAACTGCGCGAACAACTGCGATTTATTCTGGAAGCCTCTCTATTGGACAACCGTCGCCGGTGGGTGATGGGAAGCGACGGCAGCTACGAGCAGGTCACTCCCGGTAATGAGCCGGTTCGTGATATCCAAGAGATACTCATGGAAGCTACGGAGGCCGCCTTGGATCGTGGCTACGGTCCCGGGATGGTCGCCGATACAGAGCTAATCGACGAACGACTCTTGATCGAAGACGTCCGGGAAGAAGACACGGACGACGAACCCGAAGCGGAATCCGAACCGGTGGAAAATAAGACCGGCCCAGCCGCGGATGAAACAGCCGAGCGGACGCAGTCCGAAAACGAGGAGAGATCCGTCTTCGATACCTATTCGGAGCACTGGTACCGGCCCGACAGCGAGGAATACGATTGGGTGGTTCGGACGCCCGATAACGACCGCCGATACTTCAAAACACGCGACGGAGCACGCACGCGACTCCGATCAGAGTACGAGTGATCGGGATAAATTCGTTTCCGTCTTCGCGGTATCGAGATAGAACCAGATTCAAGCTATAGTTACAATCTTCGAATCATCACGCTCTTGATGAGTCATCGTTTGTTCGGTGGTAATGTACTCTCCGCGACGATAGTCGTAGGCAGTGAGCATCCCACCGTAAACACAGCCTGTGTCGAGTCCGACTGCATATTCCCGTTTGACAGGGGTGTTATGAACAGTGTGACCAAAGAAGACGCGATACGGGCCGTCATAATCGTCGTACCAGAGTGGTCCCGCATACCCATCACCGTGTGGTGAACGCATGGTCAACAGGTCCTCGACGGTATGGTCCTCGAAATCTCGTTTTGGATCAATACCGCCGTGGACAACCAGTGCTTCGTCGAACGAAATAACGACGGGAAGCGACTCGAAATACGCTCGATCTCCCTCGCGTAGCCAATCGGGGTCCTTACCGCCCCGTATGATCTTTTGTTCGTTGTTGCCGCGGACACTCATCAGACGCTGATCATCGCGAACGAGGTCAATGACACCGGGGCTGTCCGGCCCTTTACGCACGAGATCGCCGACGAAGACGACGAGATCATTGTCCGCCAGTTCGAGATCCGAAAGAAGTTTTTCGAGAGTTGCTCGACTCCCGTGGACATCCCCAACAATGTAGATACCCGTGTAAGCGCTGGCGTCGAGCCGCCTGTGGTGTTGTTCGACTCGATCGTTGAACTGTGGTGCGGTCGTCATTAGAGTTCTAAATCGCGAACGAGGTACTGCCGCAGTTCGGACAGACAAACTCGATCTGTGCGTCTATCTCGGCATTTGGTTCCTTTCCTATGCTATCTATTCCTGTTTCAGTAAAACAATTCCGGCAGATCAACTCCCCGTGGGTCATAGGACAAATATACGACAGCTGTGATTAAACTCTGCTAATACTTCTATTTACTACTACATTGGTATACATACATGAGGGATGGGCGGCAGGATGACGGCTGTGGGAGCTTACTAGACCGTGAAAAAAGCTTACCGACGGAAGCTGTTACATAGACACCGTCCCTACCAGCGTATCGCGACACTGTTGACGTGAGTGGCAACCATCGACTGTGTGCGCCTGAACCAGCCTGTGTCGTTCTCTTGGCCCCAGATCGTCACTGTGTTTATGAGTATGTCCAAACAGACCGTCGAATAGACTGAAATAAACACAGGAAGCGAGACACACACTGGTACGAAGTTTTATTGCTTCACCCTGTTTCCGTGTGGACTGTCATGCTGGAATTATATCAATTCGAGGGCTGTCCGCACTGTCAGAAGGTTCGTGAGAAACTCTCGGAGTTGGGCATTTCGTACGTGCTCCACAATCCACGGTTAGGGAAAAACGACGATCAGCGAGTAACCAATGAGACGACACACACGGAACTCGTCGAAGGAGGTGGAATGGATCAGGTACCGTATCTCGTCGATAGCCACCGAGAAGTGACGATGTACGAGAGCGACGACATCGTCGAGTATCTCGAAACGCATTACGAGTAGCTCAATCTCGATATTCGGTCCTCTTT
>Ga0102939_1000099_pt1 | contig 27857 bp, 28 predicted proteins | sample SalPon2_B_H2O_MG_FD_78214 | JGI IMG/M metagenome (GOLD analysis project Ga0102939, IMG submission 78214) | Salt pond water microbial communities from South San Francisco under conditions of wetland restoration - Salt Pond MetaG R2_B_H2O_MG | ecosystem: Environmental > Aquatic > Non-marine Saline... | reverse complement strand
GGCCTGTTGCTCCAAGTGATCTTCAGTCTTCTTAGAATCAAACATGTAACTATCTTTATTTTCAGATCTCAAAGTTAACAGACAGGAAATCTCATTGTTTCTCCTCTGAACCCTGTAAAGCGCTGCGTTGGAATCCTTCCCTCCCGAAGTCAAGGCCACGATCCTATTATTAGGCCTATCTCTCAGAGAGTTCAGGTACTCCTGTTTGTGATCAAATCCTTTATCGCGGGAAAGTCTGTCGATGGCCTTGTCAAAGTTGCTGCCGTACTGAGCCGCAGTCTTGCCTCTCCAGGCCACTTTTTCAGGTACACCAAGTTTTTCAGCTGCCTTTCTCAGTACGTACTTCCTGTACTCATCTTTGACTTTGTAATCTTCCGGTATAGTCAATGCATGCTCAATCAGGTCATGATCAAGAAACGGCAGCCGAAGCTCCCTACCGTTACGAAAGCTGATAACATTATCACGGTACAGATCTCGCTCAAAAATTGATCTCAGGCCTGAAAGACATTCCTTGTTGAGATAACCTTGCTGACGGTGATAACCTGCGTAAAGCTGTTCGGAACCGAGGCCTGACATAATCACCTGTTCAGAATCCGGCGAATCCTTCAAAGCCATGTGGAATGGCAGGGCTACTCCATTTTTCACCACGCTGCTGGATGAAATCCAGTCAGCAATCCTTGGAAGCTCTTTTTCCACTTCTTCAAGATCTGCTTCGTAGGCCTCAAGCTTTATATTCATTTCTTCGGCAACTTCCTGGGCCCAGTCCATATCTCTTGGAGCATTAACATTCCCGTGCTGGATTCCTGCAGTATAGGCCGTGAAATCCTTACCTAATTCCTGTAAGGCTGCTGCGATCAGTGTAGAGTCAACGCCTCCGGAAAATAGAAGGCCTAGATCTGATTCCGGCACTCTTTTCTCGACTGCCTTCAGGAATTTATCTTTTATCTCCTCTGCGGCCTCATCAATTTCTCTAGTATTATCTACATCTATCTCGAAGAACTCTCGCTGTTCAAAACTTCTATCACCTGTTTCCAGATCATATTTCAGAATCTGTCGGGGATGTAATTCTCTGCATTCAAGGCCTTCTTTCTCCAAGGCCTGTTTCTCCGATGCGAATGCGAAACCCTCTCCTTTTTCTGCATACCAGAGAGGATTTACTCCGAGAATATCCCGTGCTAGAATTATTTCATTATCTTTCAGGTAAGCAAAAGCATAGATACCATCAACTTCTTCTAGGCCTTCAAGTCCTTTCTCTTCAAGTATCTTCAACAGCGTTCCTGCATCGTTTTCTGTTTCCCAGCCGTATTTTCTGTTGAGTTCCTTCCAGTTGTATATTTCGCAGTTAGCGGATAGGAGGCCTCTTTCTCTAATTGGCTGTGAAAGTTCACCGACCACAGAATGAAGATGATGGCCTATAGAGAAGTTACCTGTTTGAACTGTTTCACAGGAGCTACCTCTGTGGCTGAGATGCTGGTTCAAGGCCTCTACTATCTTTTTGTTTTTTGCTCCCGTTATTCCGCACATGTAAATAATGTATCTGGCGAAGGTTTTTGAGTCTCGGATCTTCGAGACCAGAGAAGCCAATCTAGAAAAAGATTACTACGCTCAATCTGGTATATGGCTTTCAGACTCGATACATACCACCGTGAAGTGCCGGATACTGCCGATCTAACTGAAATCGCGGTCTCAGGCTTTGACTACGCATTAAGATATACCACAAACCATTACGACGATCATCCTTTAGACGAGGAAAGTATAAGCATCAATATTGAACGGAAAAACACACAGGACGAAGTAGAAGTGCTTTTCGAAGAGAAAATGTATGACAACATAGTAGAAAAGATAGACAGCCAGTTAGAAGCCGATAAAAAGGCCCGCAAAGATAAAAGACGTTAATCAGTGCTGTAGTCAGCGGAGAAGTCGGAAAGGCCTTTCTGGGAGTTGTCGATCGCATCGTATGAGTTGATGACATCAGCCATGTCAACCTCTACGAACTCCAGATCTCTATCCTTCAGATAGTCGAGGACCTTCTCAGTCATCTTTGGCGCGACAAGTATTCCACGGATCCGGCCCTGGAACTCTTCATCTATCTCGTCTACGTATCTCTGCAGCTGCAAAACCGTGTTGTAGTCAGGATTCCTCTTCACTTCTACAACCACGTAGTTATTGTCTTCATCGCGGGCGAAGACATCGATGAAGCCGGCAGGAGTTTCCCTCTCCCGTTCAATCACTTTAAGGCCTTCTTCCACTATCTCTGGCTCTTCTTCAATCGATTCATGAATATCTACTTCGTGGCCTGCGATCTTCAGCTCGGACTTATCGACTAACTGGTCTACTGTCAGAAGGTCGACGTCCTCAAATCTTACCTTTACAATCTCTTCTGGACTGTTCCTCTTGGCCTCCAGGATGAGATGATCGTTTTCCTCGTCGACTTCTACAGAGTAAGAGTCTACTTCAGGCTGCCAGTTCTTCGGCTGATAGTTCTCCGGACCATGAACGAGAATCGCGGAGTCCTGCTTCTTGATCACCAGTCTCTCTCCTCGATCAAGTTTTGACTTGGCGCGGCCCTGGTAGTTGACGGAGCAGAGACCGTTGATTTGTACGGTGTATTCCCTAGAAAGGTACTCTGCCAGAACTTCGTGGGCCTGTCCTATCTCCGGGTTTTTCAGGATTTTCTCCATTATAAATGATTTTTTCGGCAGGAAGATTTTTACAGTTAACAGCGGACTGGCGAAGTATTTTAATTGCACGATTTTTTGTGGTGTGTATGGATTACAGGATTGAGGATCTGCCTGAGTCGGAGAGGCCCAGGGAGAAACTGGAAAGTCTTGGTGTAAAGGATCTCTCCGACGTAGAGCTTCTCTCGATTGTTCTGCGGACAGGTACTCAGGGCAAGAACGTGAAAGAGCTTAGCGCGGAAATCTTGAACGAATACTCACTGGATGAGATCGCGGACAGGAAACCAGATGAACTTAAGAAGTTTGAAGGAGTTTCCCGTGTGAAGGCCGGTCAGCTGGTCGCGGTGGGAGAGCTTTCCAGAAGGTTAAAGAAGGAGAAAAGAGAGGAGATTACAGGATTAAGCGATGTAGAGGCCCGTACCGGCGACATGCGTTTCATGGAGTCAGAGGTCCTGCGAGTTTTCTACCTTAACTCCGGTAACGAAGTTCTCAGCGAGGAAGAGTTCGACGGCGGCATCTCAGAGGTTGGTTTCGATACTAGAGAGATCTTCCAGGAAGCCATGAACTGCAATGCAGCTGCAATGATCCTATCGCATAACCATCCTTCTGGTGAGGCCTCTGCTACCCGTCAGGATGTAGAGGTTACTCGAGAGCTTGTTGACCTGGGTCAAGGCCTTGGTGTAGAAGTTCTGGATCATGTCGTGGTTGGTGAGGAGTTTTTCAGTATGAGGGAGAATTCGGAAGTCAATTTCTGAGTATTTGCGCAGGGTCTTTATAGGTGTTTTGCCGTCTGCCCCACGGTATTTAAAGTTTACCTGAGGACTTGTATTTGTCTAAGACTATTTTCTAGGCGGTGTGAAATCAATAATGGCAATGGATGTTACTGACCACGTGGCGGTTCCGGAACACAGAAAAATGGATGAAGACGAAGTTGAAGAGCTTCTTGAAAAATACGATACTACAAAAGAGAAGTTGCCCAAGATCGAGCGCACTGATGCCGCGATCAAAGGCCTTGATGCCGAAGTTGGCGACGTAATCGAAATTGTCAGAGACTCTCCTACCGCAGGAGAAACCACCTATTACAGAGAAGTTATTGAGAGCCGATAAACAATGAACGAACAATTCCTGGAGCAGCTGATTGACAGAAACCTTGTCAAACACCAGATAGAATCATACAACCGTTTCGTCGACGAGAGGATACAGAACATTCTCAACGAAGTCGGATCCATTGAACCAGAGCTACCTGACGGAGAAGACCTCGTAATCAAGATTGTCGATGTCGACATCAAGAGGCCTAAGATCAACGAGGCCGACGGATCTGTTCGACAGATCACGCCTAAAGAAGCCCGAATGAGAGACCTTACCTATTCTTCAGAGATCAAAGTTACGATGACACCGATCTTCGAAGGAATTCAGCAGGAATCCGAGGAAGTTACCATCGGAGAGATCCCTGTAATGGTTGGTTCCGAGCTATGCTGGACCTCAGGGATGGACGAAGAAGAGCTGCGTGAAGCAGGAGAAGATCCAAAGGATCCAGGAGGATACTTCATCATCAACGGCTCAGAGAAGACAATCATCTCCATGGAGGAGATGGCAAATAACAAGCCGATCTACATGCAGGACGATGGAGAACAGACATGCAGAATCAACTCCGAGAACGAAGGATACGTTCAGAGACACATCCTGGAGAGAGACGACGACATCGTCGAGATCAGCTTCGCAAACGTAAAGAATACACCGGCAATCGCACTTATCAGGGCCCTCGGCTACGAGACCGACAAGGAAATCGTCGAACTTATCGGCGACGAATACGCATCCGACATCTACCTCAACCTTTACGAAGTAGATGCTTCGGACCAGGCAGAGGCCTTCGAGTACATCGCTAACCGTGCAGGAGTCACTAACGACGTTGAAGAAAGAGTCACCAGTATTCTGGACGACTACCTGCTTCCACACCTTGGACAGGAGGAAGAGGCCCGTGATGAGAAGGCCGAACTTCTAGCGAACATGATTAGAAATACTATCGCGCTCGGAAAGGGAGATATCACAGAAGACGATATCGATCACTACGCAAACAAGCGTTTGAATCTTGCAGGAGAGCTTCTGGAGATGCAGTTCAGATCAGTATTCCTTGGAAAATGGGGTCTGGTCGCACGCATGAAGTACAACTTCCAGAAGTCCGCAAAGAGAGGCCGACTACCAAGCCTTCAGTCAACAGTCGTTGCCGATACTCTCAGCAAGCAGATCATGGGAGCTATGGCGACAGGAAACTGGGTTGGAGGTCGTACAGGAGTATGCCAGTCACTCGAGCGTAACAACCGTATTAAAACTCTAAGCCACTTGAGAAACATTGTTTCTCCACTATCAAGCGATAGACAGCACTTCGAGGCCCGTGACCTGCATCCAACGCAGTGGGGCCGTGTCTGTCCTATCAAGACACCGGAGGGAATGAACATCGGACTGCGTACACATCTCGCAATGTCCGCAAACGTTTCAACCGGTTTGAACGACATGCAGAAGAACTCGCTGAAGGCAAAACTTCAGGAAACCGGAATTGAAGTGAATTAAAAGATGAATACTATGAGAATTCGTGAAAAACTTGTGAAGAGGGCAAAAGCCGTGAAAACAAGCTTCAAGAGGTGGGCCTAGTGACCAAGGTATTCCTTGATGGAGAGATCCTTGGTGATGCCGGTTCACCTGAAGAAGCTCTTGAACAGCTTAAAGAGAAAAGAAGAGATGGCGAGATCGATCAGGAGGTCAGCATCTACTACGCTGAGGACCGTGACGAGGTCAGGATCAACACTGACTCCGGAAGGGTTCTCAGGCCTCTTGTAATTGTAGAGGATGGAGAGCCTAAGCTGAAGGATGATCAGCTGGAAGATCTGAAGGAGGGAGAGATTACCTTGGAAGATCTTGAAGAGGAAGGAGTTATCGAGCACCTCGACGCAGAAGAGGAGGAAAACGCGTATGTGGCACTCAGCGGCGAGGAACCGACTGAGGAACATACCCACCAGGAGCTTGATCCTGAGATTATCAACGGGGTTTCAGCCTCATTGACAGTATATCCTGAGCACAACCGTGGTGACCGTGTGAATTTCGGTGCAAAGATGTCAGGACAGGGACTTGGAATGCCGACAAGAGAGTTCCACCAGAGATTCGATACTCGTGAAAACGTTTTAACCTACCCACAGCAGCCGATAGTAGAAACCAATACCTATGACACACTTCTCGGAGACCACCCTATCGGACAGAACATGATCGTGGCCCTCGGATCCTTCGATGGATACAATATCGAGGACGCAGTCATCATGAACGAAGATGCCATCCAGAGAGGTACAGGCCGCTCAACATACATGAGAACATACCAGACAGAGGCCCAGAGATTCTGGGGAGGTCAGCAGGACGAGATCGGAGTCCCGGACAAGGATGTTCGTGGATATCGTAGAGAAGAAGTCTACACGCACCTTGACGAGGATGGAATCGCCAACCCTGAGACAGAGGTTGATTCAGACGACGTTCTTGTCGGAAAGACTTCACCTCCAAAGTTCCTAGGATCAGGGGGTGCGGACGAAGTACAGATGGGGCTTGCAGATAGAAGAGAGACCTCCCTGACCGTAAGACACGGAGAACAGGGTAAGGTCGATAAAGTCATGGTCTCAGAGACCAGCGACGGAGACAAGCTCATCAAGGTCAAGATGAGAGAGTACAGAGTCCCTGAGCTTGGAGACAAGTTCGCAACAAGGCACGGACAGAAGGGAACAATCGGAATGACAGTTCCAGAAGTTAACATGCCTTTCACAAAACAGGGAATCACACCTGACATCATTCTCTCAACACACGCTATCCCAAGCCGTATGACAGTAGCACAGCTAATCGAGCTCATGGCTGGAAAGGCCGGAGCAATGAGAGGCGAGCCTGTCGACGGAACAGCATACCACAACGAATCCAAAGAAGAAGTCAAGGAAATGCTTGAAGAAATGGGATTCGAATCAACAGGAAAAGAAACCATGTACAACGGCCTCACAGGAGAAGAAATGGACGCAGAAATCATGATCGGTCCAGGATACTACCTGAAGCTAAGCCACATGGTAGGAGACAAGGTCCACGCAAGAAGCAGAGGCCCTGTCACACTACTCACAAAGCAGCCAACCGAAGGCCGCTCACAGGAAGGAGGCCTGCGCCTAGGAGAGATGGAAAAGGATGTCTTCGTAGGCCACGGAGCCTCGCTTCTCTTGAAGGAACGGTTCGGTGCTGACTCCACAGAGATCAGCGTATGTGAGAACTGTGGAGAGATCGCAGTCGAGGACAAGACAGAGAACACTACTTACTGTCCGAACTGTGATTCAGGGGAGCTCGACAAGACAGATATCCCGCATGCATTCCTCTTGCTTATGAACGAGTTGAAATCCATGATGATGGATACAACACTTGAACTGGAGGACGAGGAGTAGAGGTGATCAAGTTGAAAATCAGAGATTTTCGGCTTTGCAAAAAATTAACCACAGGTGATTTTTGAATTCATGAAAGATATTGAAAGCATTGACTTTGGAATTATGAGCGCGGAAAAACTTCAGCAACTCGCAGTAAAGGAGATCGACCAGGCAGAAGTCTATGACGCAGACGGATACCCTGTCGAAGACGGAGTAATGGATCCAGCACTAGGAGTTATCGACCCAGGAATGACATGTCAGACCTGTGGTGGAAAGATCCGCGAATGTAAAGGCCACTTCGGATTGATCACCCTATCCAAGCCAGTAGCACACGTAATGTACGCCAAACAGATCAGAAACCTTCTCAGATTCACACACGTCAACGAGAACGGAAACGTAACCTGCCTGGCCAAGGACCTGGACAAGAACCTTCGTAAAAGCAACAGGATGAAAGAAGATCCTGAAACAGGGGAAGAAGTTCCAGAAGTTGATCTTGACAAACCTTACACATTCAAGATCGACGGAGAGGAAATCAAGCCTGACGAAATCCGGGAACGACTATCCAAGATACCTGACGATATCGCAGCAGACCTTGGAATGGAAGGAGCAAGGCCTGAAGACCTTATACTAACACACATCCCGGTTCCGCCGGTAACGATGAGGCCTTCGATTACACTTGAGACAGGAGAACGTTCTGAGGACGACATCACACACAAGATGGTCGACGTCATCAGGATCAACAAGCGACTGCAGAACAATATCGAGATCGAGGCCCCTGACTTCATTATCGATGACCTATGGGAGCTGCTGCAGTACCACGTCGCGACGATGATCTACAACGACATGAACAGCGTGCCTCCTGCACGACACCGTTCCGGTCGTTCACTGAAATCTATCATGGAGCGTGTCCAAGGTAAGCAAGGTCGTTTCAGGCAGAACTTGATCGGTAAACGTGTCAACTTCTCCGCCCGTACAGTAATTACACCTGATCCCAACATCGGGATCAACGAAGTCGGAGTACCGTTCATGGTAGCGAAGAAGCTATCGATCCCGGAGAAAGTAACGGAGAGAAACTGGGAACAAGTTAAACAGTGGATGGAGAATGGACCTGACACACATCCCGGCGCGAACTACGTATACCAGCCAGACGGCTCCCGCAGAAGAATTACTGAGGAAAACCTAGAAGAACTACTAGAAGTCATCGAGCCAGGAGAAGGATGGAAGGTCGAGAGACATCTGAAAGACGGCGACACAGTACTATTCAACCGTCAGCCATCCCTGCACAGAATGTCGATCATGGCCCACGAAGTCCGCGTACTACCGCACAGAACATTCAGGTTGAACCTGAACGTATGTGCACCTTACAACGCAGACTTCGACGGAGACGAGATGAACCTCCACGTACCGCAGACAGAAGAGGCACGTGCTGAAGCAGATGAACTGATGAAGGTTCAGGAACACATCAAGTCACCTAAGATGGGAGGCCCTATCGTAGGTATGCTTCAGGACTACGTATCAGGACTATACCTTCTTACACAGGAAGAGCAGACTCTCACCAGAGAGGATGCGTTTAACCTGCTAGCAGAGGCCAACGAATACGAGAAAGAGCTTCCTGACAAGGAAGAAATCACAGGAAGAGAGATTGTTTCCATCTTCATCCCTGATGACATCTCATTGACGATCAACGAAGACGATGAAAACACTATCGTTATCGAGGATGGAGAGCTTGTCGAAGGAGTACTAGATGAAGATGCACTAGGAGACTACGGTGGAGAGATCATCCAGCAGCTTTCTATCGAATACGGAAGCGACAAGGTTGCGGAGTTCCTCAACCGTGTCTCACGTGTAGGTGCAATCTTCCTGACGAAGAGAGGATTCTCCATCGGCCTTGACGACCTGGAAGTTCCAGAAGAGACTACTGAGGAAATCAGAGAGATTGTCGACGATACTGTAGAAGAGACAGAGGAATTAATCCAGAAGTTCGAGAAAGGACAGATGGAATCAATCACAGGAAAGACAGAGGAAGAGACCAGAGAGATCAGAGTAACCAAGAACCTGAACGAGGCCTTCACCGAGATCGGGGATATCATCTCCGAGCAGTTCGATGAGAAGTCTTCTGCCTACGTCATGGCAGACTCAGGTGCAAGAGGATCCATGCAAAACGTTACAACAATGGCAGGAATGCTTGGTCAGAACGCTGTACGATCCACAAGAATCGAGAGAGGATACAAGGATCGTACTCTCAGCCACTTCAAGAAAGGAGAGCTCTCACCGAAGTCAAGAGGTTTCGTAGGATCTTCAATCCTTGGAGGTCTTGATGAGGTAGAGATGTTCTTCCACCAGATGTCTCAGAGAAAGGCACTTGCGGACAAGTCTCTCAACACGAAGACTTCCGGATACATGTACAGAAGACTTTCGAACTCCCTGCAGGATCTGACCGTGGAGGAAGATCATACTGTGAAGAACTCACAGGATGAAATCATCCAGTTCAGAGCAGGAGAGGACGGAGTCGACCCACAGAAATCTGATAGAGGCCTTATCTCTACGGAGATCGAAACGAGGTGAATAGGTTGAAAATCATAGATTTTCGGCCTTCGGAAACACAAGGTGATACCAAATGAGCGAACTTAACTGGAAAGAAAGAGCAGATGAGCTTCCACCAAGACTTCAGTCTATGGAGCTTACTGACGGCGAACACGAGAAAATCAGGGAAAGATACGAGCAGATGCAGTACGAGCCTGGTGAAGCTATCGGTATCGTTGCTGCACAGTCTCTTGCCGAGCCAGCTACACAGCTGACTATGGAGACATATCACCAGGCAGGAGGAGCACAGGTTGACCTGACAGCAGGACTACCTCGTTTGATTGAGATCGTTGACGCACGTAGAGAACCAGATACACCGTCTATGGAAGTCTACATCCATGAAGAGTACAACAACGAGGAAGACGCAAAGAGAGTAGCAAGAAAGCTTAGAGAGATTACCTTCGACGACCTGGTTACTCAGGACACAATCGATATCATGCAGCTTCGTGTCGAGTACGAGCTGAATGAGGACCTGATGGAGGACTACGACGTTGACAGAGACGACGTCAAGTCCAGAATCAAGGAATCAGTCAAGAAAGCCAAGGTTACATACGAAGGCGGAACACTGGTACTTGAATCATCAGAGGACGACTACGATCTCAGAGACGTCAAAGACTTGAAAAACGACACCGAAGAGGCCCGAATCAAGGGTATCAAGGGAATCGACCAGGTTGTCATCAACGAAGATGATGGCGAATGGCAGCTTCAGACAGCAGGTACATCCTTGCGAAAGACTCTGAAGATTAAAGAAGTCGACGAGACACGGACCATCAGCAACGACCTCTGGGAAGTACTCAGAGTACTCGGAGTTGAGGCCCTACGACACCGTATCATTGAGGAAACCAATCAGACGCTTTCTGCACAGGGAATCGGCGTCGACGATAGACATATCATGCTGCTTGCAGACATGATGACACGTAAAGGAGACCTCAAGGGTACAACGAGATACGGAATCGTTGGAGACAAGGAATCAATCCTCGCAAGATCTGTCTTCGAGGAGACGAAAAAGCACCTGCGTGAAGGAACTCTCGGAGGAGAGACCGATGAACTTGAAGGTGTAGTTGAAAACCTTGTGGTCGGTCAGCCAGTACCTGTCGGTACAGGCACAGTCGACTTGAAACCAGGCTTCGGAGAAGAGGAGGAATAAACCTCTTTTTTCCATCCCCTTTATAAAAACTGGGATAAGTTTATTTACTACAGACATCACGACAAAAACATTTTTTTTCTAAGGAGATAACATGGCTACAGCAACTTACGACACAGAAATGATCCGCACGATAAACCTCTTTGAATCAATCACTGACGTAGAGGCAAGACACGCAATCATCAAAGAGGAAGAAGCCTACTTTGTAGTACCAGAAGGCAAAGCAGGAATGGCGATCGGAAAAGGAGGAAAAGTAGTTCAGAAGGTACAGGACCAGCTAGGAAGAGAAATCAAGATCTACGAATACAGTGATAACCTAGGAAAGTTCATCAACAACCTCGTACCAACCGACCTCAGAGGAGTAAACATCACAGAACAGGACGGAAAGAAGACAGTAGAGATCGATGTACCTAACAACAACAAAGGCCGCGTAGTAGGAAAAGACGGCCAGAAGATCGACTCCATCAGAGAAATCCTAGCAAGGACTCACGGAGTCGACGAAGTCAAAGTAGTATAACCACTTTTTACCTACTTCTCGCCTCAGAGCCAGCAACTTCCTCCTCACATAAACAGGCTTAAATCCAGCTATTCCACAAACAGTTCTAGGTGGGCCAAGATAGAACTCAGTGTAGTAATTCCGACCTACAACGAGAAAGAGAACCTCGAGGATCTTACACAGCGACTTTCAAAGGCCTTAACCGAACTCGACCATGAAATAATAGTAGTTGACGACAACAGCCCGGACGGAACATTTAAAGAGGCAGAACGCATCCAGAGGGAGACTTCACGAAAAGTTAAACCGGTTCTGCGAACAGAAAATCCTGGCCTCGCCAAAAGCGTCGTGGAAGGATTCAAGCAGGCCCAAGGAGACATAATTATCGTAATGGATGCCGATTTACAGCATCCGCCGGAGAAGGTACCGGAACTCGCAGCAAAGATCTCAGATAGCTCGCCAGCCGCAGTTGGAACACGTTACAGAGATGACGGAGGAATCAACGGCTGGAACAGGTTTCGTAAAACAATCAGCAAGGGAGCAGTACTTCTATCCAAGATAATAGTACCAGAGGCCCGTAAATCATCCGATCCTGTCAGCGGGTTCTTCGCAGTGAAAAAGGACAGGGTCAGGCCTGACGAACTCTCACCTCAAGGATATAAGATCCTTCTAGAAGTTCTCTCACAGGTAAAACCCGAGAAAGTCGAAGAAGTCGGTTTCAGGTTCGAGGAAAGAGAGAAAGGGGAAAGCAACCTGGGCCTAGATCATTACTTCAAATTCCTGGAACACGCAGCAGAATGCCGGTTAAAGCATCATGGCCTCGACAAATACGTTGATCCCAGGAAGGCCATAAGGTTCGCAGAGTTTGGAGCAGTAGGTGCCTCAGGAGTAATCATCAACAACCTGATATTCCTGCCTCTGAACTCTTCCGGGATTCATTACAGTATCGCAGGCCTTTTCGCCTTCGCAGGCGCAGTACAGTGGAACTTCTTCTGGAACTGGCTCATAACATTCAACAAGCCTTCGAAAAACATCAAAGAGAAGTACATCAAGTTCAACACGGTCAGTCTTGGAGGCCTAGCACTTTACCAGGCAGCACTCTTCGTGATGATCGGCCTTCTCTCACAACCAGAGCTACTTGCAAACATGGTAGCGATCCTCACCAGTTTTACATGGAATTTCACGGGTTCGGAGAAAGTAGCCTTTCAGCCAGGATAGAAAAACCATCTTTTTTACCGGCCCTATCCAAATATTTTCTATGGGCCTTATAGACAGAGAAATCGAAGACGTCGGAAGGTTCAACGAGATCGTTACAGTGATGGCTGAACAGGGCCTTGGAGTATTTCTTGACGAGATAGATCTAACACATAAAGTACCTCTAACTCAGAAGTTTTCACGTGAAAAGGTGCCGCCGCCGGAAAGACTGCGGGAAACCTTCGAGAAACTGGGCCCTACATTCATCAAGTTCGGCCAGATAATGGCAGAAAGGCCTGACATCGTACCACAGCGATACGTTGAAGAATTAGAGAAGCTGCAGGACGATGTACCTGGTTTCGAACCGGAGAAAGCAAAACAGATAGTTGAAGAGGAGATCGGCCTCGACAGTTTCGAAAGCTTCGAGGAGGAGCATCTTGCCGCGGCCTCTATCGCCCAGGTGCACCAGGCAACACTTGAAAGCGGAGAGGAAGTCGTTATCAAGATCCGGAGGCCTGGTATCAAGGAGGATATCGGCCGAGACCTTGAGATACTTGAGTTCCTGGCCAAGAGAGGTGTAAAAAGATCTAGCTACCTTTCTGACGTCCAGTTCCTGAGTGCAGTCAAAGAATTCTCAAGGTGGACAAGACAGGAGTTAGACTTGAAACGTGAGGCCCGTAACGGAGAGCTTCTCGCCGAGAACCTATCAGATGAGGAAAACGTAAAGATACCGGAGATATACACCGATCTGACAACCGAGAAAGTCATGGTAATGGAGTACATCGATGGGGTAAGTATTGGAAACACCAGAGAACTGGAGGATATGGACGTAGATGTAAAGAAGCTTGCAGACACAGCCATAAGATCAGGGCTTAAACAGGTACTTAGAGATGGATTCTTCCATGCTGACCCACACCAGTCAAACTTTCTGGTAGAGGAAGACGGCAAACTGGTGATGATAGACTTCGGTATGATGGGCCGGCTGAGCAAGGACATGAGGAAAGACGTCAACCTGATGATCCTGCATTTCATAAGAGAAGATGCAACAAAGGCCTTCAAAGACCTGGAAAGGATAGGCCATGTTGCAGAGGATGCAAATGAGGAGGTTGTAAAATCAGAGCTACAGGATAAAATGCTTGTCATACAGGATGCCAACCTGGAAGAGGTTAGCTTCGCAGGCCAGTTCCTGAGACTGGCAACGACCGCCTCACGTAACGGCATCACGATGCCTCAGTCACTTATACTCATGGGAAAAAGCCTATCCACAGTGGAAGGCATAGGAATGACTCTATGCCCGGAGTATGAGATTAATGAGGAATTCAGAACCACTATCAAAGAATTCCTTAAACAAGACTTCGGCCCCGAAAAAATCATAGAAGAAGTTTCTCTGGACCTCATGGAGAACAGAGATCTGATCACAGAGTTACCTTCCAAGATAAATAAGATTACTGAAAATGGAGACAGAGATGTCAACGTAGAGATCGAACAGAGTAAGGATAACAGCACCTTGATAGCAGGCCTCGTGATTTCTTCAGCTTTCCTCATGACCCAAGGCCAGAGACCTCTAATAGGGATCGGTGTAGCGGAATTACTGTTCGCGGCCTACCTGTTCCAGTGCCGCAACTAGACTTTTACTTCCTTTCGATACTGAACCAGGGACCTGATATGGCCTACGGTATAAAAAGTTTAGTGCCGGGATATAGGATATGGGTTTATACAACGCACGGAAGATGCGGAAAAAGAGACAGCAGTACCGCTGGAGCGATAAAGATTACAAGAGAAGAATGCTTAACCTGAAAGAACAGGCCGATCCTCTAGAGGGTTCACCTCAGGGTCGTGGAATAGTACTTGAAAAACGTATTATTGAGGCAAAGCAGCCTAACTCCGCACTACGTAAATGTGTCCGTGTACAGCTACTCAAAAACGGAAAACAGTTGACAGCTTTTGTTCCAGGAGACGGAGCGATCGACCATATTGACGAACACGACGAAGTATTGATTGAGGGTATCGGAGGAGCAGACTCCGGACCGAAAGGAGACATTCCAACAGTACGTTACAAAGTAATCAAAGTCAACGGCGTGAGCCTTAAGGAACTCGTCGCAGGAAACAAGCAGAAGCCAACACGGTGATAACATGAGTAAAATCGTAGATTTTATGGATTCAGAGAAAACACAAGGTGTTTTCGAATAATGACAGACGCAGCAACACTAGACCTAGAAGACGAAATAAAGACCTTCGGCCGCTGGGATGCATCCGAAGCAGAAATCTCAGACGAAGGCCTTGTAAGATACATCAGTCTTGAAAACATTCTCGCACCTCGATCCAAAGGAAGACACAGCGAGAAACAGTTCTACAAAGCTGATGTACCGATCGCAGAAAGACTTCTCAACCACATGTATGTCGCAGGCCACCGTGGAAAGAAACATTACATCACCTCCGGACGCAACGTAGGAAAAAGCGAGAAGCTATGGGGAATAATCGAAGACACATTTGAACAGATCGAAGAAGAGACAGGAGAGAATCCTTTCCAGGTACTTGTAGAAGCAATCGAAAACTCTGCACCTGTAGAAGAAGTAGTAACATACCAGAGAGGAGGAGTACGAGCACGTAAAGCCGTACTTGTCGCACCACAGAGAAGGGTCGACCTGGCACTCAGATTGCTCGTACAGGGATCATACGAAAACAGACTCGCATCCTCCGAGGACGCAGTAAAGACGCTGGCCCAAGAAATCATGAAGGCCGCAAACGGAGCAGACGATATAAGAGCAGTCAGAGAGAAAGAAAGAAGAGAAAGAGAAGCAGAAGGAGCCCGATAGGCCCTTCCTCTTTTCTCTCAACTACTCTTTTCTGACCATTCAATTCTCAATCCCGATTTACTCTCAGGCAACCAACCCCGATTTAACTTCCAGCCACCTAATAACTCATAGAATGAAAAACCAGAGGTTCTGTCCCAACTGCGGAAGCACGCATGTCGAGTTCGACACCGACCACACCAACCAGCTGGGAGAGATGATAGCGAACCTGAACAAGTGGAAATGCAACGAATGTGACTACAAAGGCCCTATGCCAGTCAGAGATCCCGAGACAGAGGAAGAACAGATGGATGATATCGAGTTTGAACCTGTGGAACAGGAGACTATCGATACCGACTGGGGGAAGGCCGAAGTAAAAGTACTGATGTACATCACTATCCCAGTCACGGTTCTGACTGTTCTATACTACACTCTAATCTACTAGATCCTCAACATCTGAAAGAGTTTCAACGTCGTCACCTATCAGGACGTCTTCAATACCTTCTCTCTGTGCCGCGACCTCATCGCTCTCCGAATCACCGACGTACAGAGGATTCTCACAGCCAAGCTCCGCCACCGCATAATCTAGATGCACAGGATCAGGCTTGCGGTGCGAAAGATCCTAGAAAGTAGTTATGCCACGGAAATAATGCAGCAGAGACTCAAGACCGAACTCACCGACAACCAGATCAACTGTCAGGTCAGGCGAGTTGCTGATAACAGAGGCCTTGACATCCTGCTCATGGATAAATCTGAGAAGTTCCTCAGCACCTTCTTTCAGCTCGAGTTCTCCTGACTCGATAAGCTGTTTCTTCCCCTCCATTCTCTCACCCTCGACCACAGGCCACAGCTCCTCCGGATCAGCACCTATCTCTTCGCAGGCCTCCACGAACTTTTCCGAACCCCTTATACCTGTTAAATTCAGGAGTTCTGATTCAGGAGCTTCAAGGCCCTGCTTCTCCAGCGCTCTTCCTACTGCTTCTTTACTCCAGGAAAGATCATCCCCTGTTGACTGCAGAAGTGTTCCATCAAGGTCAAATATTACTGCGTCGTACCTCATGTTGAGAACTATTTCGATTAAGGCGTTAAATCTGCTGTGTTGCACTAGCCATTTTTAAAATTTGCAATTGCTTTTTCTACTGTAATCAACGGTGGAAATTAAAAAATGAACGAAATTCAAAGAATTTCTGGACATCCAGAAAATGACTTAAGGTGATTTTCGAATGTCCGATAAAGAGCTTGACGCAATTAAAGAGGTAGTAAATGATCCTGAACACATCAGGAACATCGCTATCGCCGCACACATCGACCACGGGAAAACAACACTAACAGACAACCTCCTGGCAAGAGCCGGCATGATATCCGAAAAGCTGGCAGGAGACCAGCGTTTCATGGACTTCGACGACCAGGAAGCAGAAAGAGGAATCACAATCTACTCTGCAAACATCTCGATGGTCCACGAATACAACGACGACGATTATCTGATCAACTTGATCGATACCCCCGGCCACGTTGACTTCGGAGGAGACGTTACACGAGCTATGCGTGCTGTCGACGGAGTAGTAGTACTTGTTGACGCGGTAGACGGCGTTATGCCTCAGACAGAGACAGTCATGAAACAGGCACTTCAGGAAGGCGTCAAGCCAGTACTATTCATCAACAAAGTCGATCGTTTGATCGAAGAGATGCAGTTGACACCTGAAGAGATGCAGGAAAGGTTCACAGAGATTATCAGAGGAGTCAACTCCGCACTAAGAAAATACGCAGATGAAGAGACAGCCGAAAAATGGAAGATGTCCGTAGAAGACGGAACGGTCGCATTCGGATCCGCATTGAAGAACTGGGCGATCTCCATGCCTTACATGCAGGAAACCGGAATCACATTCGGAGACCTCATCGAAAGAGTGAACGACGGAGACCACGAAGGCCTTAGACATGACGCACCGATCGAAGAAGTGGTACTTGACATGGTAGTAGATCACCTTGTCAACCCTCAGGAAGCAGCTGAATGGAGAATCCCGGCAGTATGGCCTGGCGACGTAGAAAGTGAGGTCGGACAGGACATGATGGAGCACGATGAAGAAGGAGAACTGGTAGGAGTCGTCACAAACGTAGAAGACGACGAACACGCAGGAACGATTGCAACCGCAAGAATCTACTCTGGAACTGTAAGAGAAGGAGACGAACTATACGGGATCGGATCCCAGAAGACAGAGAGAGCACAGCAGGTCGGAATTTACTCAGGGCCTAGAAAGCTTACAGTTGACAGCGTTCCAAACGGAAACATCGTAGCAATCACGGGCCCCGACTTCTCAACAGGAGAGACATTCGTAAGAAAGGGAGAAGACGAAGACATCACACCGTTCGAGCAGATCGAACACGTCTTCGAGCCTGTAGTTACAAAATCCATCGAACCTAAAAAGACCTCCGACCTTCCGAAGCTGATCGAAACACTCAGAAAACGAGCAAAGGAAGACAACACGATCAAAGTCGACATCGACGAGGAAACAGGAGAGACACTTGTATCCGGACTCGGAGAACTACACATCGAGGCCAAGATCGAAAGACATCTCGAAGAGAAAGGAATCGACATCAACGTATCCGAGCCTATCGTAGTATTCCGTGAAGGAATCGAAGATGAATCACCTGTCGTAGAAGGGAAATCCCCTAACCGACACAACAAACTGGAAATCTCAGTAGAACCTCTAAGCGAGGATGTCAGAAAGTTCCTCAAGGAAGACTACGAGGAAGTTCAGATGCAGGCGGACGAGCAACACGAAATCAAAGAGGCACTTATCGAAGCAGGCCTTGACAAGGACGAAGCAGACTCAGTAATCGACGTACACGAAGAAAACATCTTCATCAACGAATCCAGAGGTATCAAGAACCTGCGAGAGATCCAGGAATACCTTGTCGACGCATTCCACGAATTCACAGACGAAGGCCCAATGGCAGGAGAACCTGTAATCGGTCTGAAAGTCAGCCTTCACGACGCAAGCCTGCACGAAGACGCAATCCACAGAGGACCTTCTCAGATGATCCCGGCAACCAAGGATGCACTAACAAGAGGATTCCTGCAGTCCTCACCTAGAATGATCGAGCCTGTAAGAATCCTCAGAATCGACACACCAACAGACACGATGGGAGACGCAATGACAGAAGTCTCCAACCGTAGAGGAGACGTACAGGACATGGAGGAAGAAGGAGACTCCACGATCCTCACATGTAAGCTTCCTGTCGAGGAGATGTTCGGATTCGAAGCCGCACTCAAGTCCGCAACAAACGGAAAAGGATTCTTCAATCCAAAGGACATGGTCTTCGAACCACTACCGATGAACCTCCAGGAAGAAAAGATCATGGAGATCCGAGAGCGTAAAGGCATGAAGAAAGAGATGCCTTCACTCGAAGAAGAATAAAAACTCCCTCAATAGCCCTAAAGGGCCTCTTCCTTATCCAATTTTTCTTCTTTAATTCCTGAAAAGACCCTTCCATAAAGAGAAGAGACCGAAACACAAATACATTATTACTTCAAAGTAACAAAAATTATTTAATACTTTGTTTTCAAATTAAGGGTATGAACGATAATGCAGAACTAGCTGAAGAGCTTCACAGAGCCGGCGAGAACGCAGGCCTTGAAAGAGAGGAAATTGCAGACGTCTACGATGGAATGAACAGAACAGAGTCCAATGAAGGCCTCACAGAGTATCTGGCAGAGGAACTTCACAGAACAGGAGAAGAAATGGGTCTGGAAAGAGAGAAAGTTGCCGATGTCTACAACTGGCTTAACGGTACAGACGCAGAAGAAGTAGCACAGGAAAACACAGAAGAGTACCTCAAAAAAGTCGATCAGGCCTACGATAGACTGGAAGAAGAGTCAAATGTAGACCGCTACTCTACCGGTATAGCCTGGGATGCAGCTGGAGAAGCATTTTCAGCTCTCGAAGACCAGTAACTAGGCCCAAGAAACCCCTAGCGGAATATCTATTCACAACCTCTTACCTATATCCTTTATCTTCTATATTCTTCTTGATTAAACTCGAGAGCTGTATACTCTGAGACCTCGGAGAGGACTCCTTCAGTACGACCCAAGGCCTCGAAGACCTCATCTTCAGGATCGTAAAGAGGATTGTCGATTAAGTTATCAAGTGTAGTGTAGTGGGCCTCGGCTCTTTCGACCTGCTGCCAGAAATGCTGGCCTGAAAGAGGTAGTTGAGCTCTGTAGAACTGATTAGCGGTCTCCAGTTTCTCATTTACCTCCTGGAGATCATCCAGAGTATTCTCCACAAGACCTTCAAATCCTTGTTCTATTTTATCTATACCCATTACTGATGGTTAGTGTTTTCAGTGTAAAAAAGGATAGCAGTCCACACACCCTTTTTAAAGTTTAACAGAGTAATTCTGAATTATACGCATCGATAGGTGACCACCAAATGGCAGATAAACCACACGTTAATCTAGTATTCATCGGACACGTAGACCACGGAAAGTCAACCTCTATTGGACGACTTCTGTGGGATACAGAAAACCTACCAGAAGAAGAAATGAGAAAGCTTGAAGACGCTGCTGAAGAAGCAGGCAAGGAATCCTTCGGATTCGCATTCGCAATGGACTCTCTCGAAGAAGAGAGAGAAAGAGGCGTTACAATCGACCTTGCACACCAGGAGTTCGACTCAGATAATTATCACTTCACAATTATCGACGCTCCAGGCCACCGTGACTTCATTAAAAACATGATTACAGGAGCTTCTCAGGCTGACGCAGGAGTTCTAACAGTCGCAGCAGACGACGGAATCCAGCCTCAGACCAAGGAACACGCATACCTTGCAAAGACACTAGGAATCGACCAGCTAGTCGTTTCAGTCAACAAGATGGATCTTGTAGACTACGAGGAAGACGGTTTCGAAGACATCAAGGACGAAGTCTCCGAGATGCTTCAGGGAGTCGGATACGACACATCTGAGATCGACTTCGTACCTATCTCCGCATTCGACGGGGAAGGAGTAACAGAGAACTCCGACGACATGGGCTGGTACACAGGACCTTCCCTACTGGAAGCACTGGATGACCTAGAAGAGCCGGAGAAGCCAGAGGAACTACCGCTCAGAGTTCCAATCCAAGACGTATACAACATCTCCGGAATTGGAGCAGTCACAGTCGGAAGAGTCGAGACAGGAGACATCGAACCAAGCGACAGCATCAAGTTCGAACCTGCATCCACACGACTCAACCAGAACATCGGTGGAGAAGTCAAGACCATCGAAATGCACCACGAAGAAGTTGAAGAAGCACACCCAGGAGACAACATTGGATGGAACACAAGAGGAGTCGGAGAATCCGACGTCAAGAAAGGAGACGTCGCAGGACCAGCCGATAACCCACCAACAGTAGTCGAGAGCTTCGAGGCACAGGTCATCGTCCTAAACCACCCTAACGTCATCTCCGAAGGATACACACCAGTATTCCACGTCAACACAGCTCAGGTCAGCTGTACATTCACGGACATCAAGTCCACAATGAATCCAAAGACAGGAGAGACAATCGAAGAAGACCCAGACTACATCAAACAGGGTCAGGCAGCAAAGGTTGAAATCACACCACAGCAGCCACTAGTCATCGAAGCAAACGACGACATCCCACAGCTCGCACGCTTCGCAATCAGAGACATGGGACAGACAGTAGGAGCCGGACAGGCCCTCGAAGTCAACGAGAAGGAATAAAAGGAACTTCTAAAAGCTCCATCATTACAGGCCATGCCTAGCATGGCATCCACTTCTCACCCCATATCTCTTTCTTTTCTCATTTCCTACCTTCCTTTTTCTCACAAATTTCCAATACATAATAATCCAGAAACCACACAACCAGAAAGGCCTTAACTTTTCAGTAACAACAGCATGGTATGAGTCTTTTCGGAGAGAAAGAGGGTCAGGCCGTCGAATACATGGCTGATGTAGTAGAGGATTTTGAATATGCAGAAGAAGCCACCAAAACAGGAACCGTAGCGGGATTCGCAGGTACAGGTGCCGCACTCTCCAGCAACAAGGTAGGCCTGGGCGCTCTATTATTCGCTTTCGGTAACTTCTCCCACAATGTCAGCACGGAACTGGCCTCAAGAAACAGTTACGATGGCCTTCTCGATGAAGTCGCGGAAGAGGAAATGGACGAACTTATACAGGACAGCGAACTTGAGTACAGAGAAGGCCTTTACGCGGAAGATCCTGAGCACGACCAGGAGGTAGTGCTGGACGAAGACCAGTACGACAGAAAAAAAATAATCGCCATCACGACGCCCTCCTAAACCATTTATAAGTTTTAACTTCGTACTGCTGTTTATATGCAGAAGGCCCGAGTAAAACTAAGAAGTACCGAAAAAGAGAAGGTAGATGAGCTAGCCGATGAAATACTGGAGATCGGAGAGGAGTACGACGCAGAAGTTTCAGGCCCTGTACCTCTACCGACCAACAACATGAAGATCACGACAAGGAAAGCTCCAGATGGAGAAGGAAGTTCAACGATTGAGAGATACGAGATGCACGTCCACAAAAGACTTCTAGACGTAATGGAATCAGAAAGAGCGTTGAGACAGGTCATGCGTGTCCACGTACCTGAAGGCGTAGACATCGAGATCGAGATCAAAGATTAAACCACATCTCTCTTTCCCTACTTAATACTACTTTCTCTAGTATAATTCACATCTCTACAGTAATTGATGCCTTCACAGCTGTACTGAGGAGGATAAGACTGCATAACCGCCAGAGAGCCAAAGCAGTGACAGGAAGAATAAACCGTTTCCTCTGTAAAATCATCGTTCACACTGTACTTCTCGTACTGCGTATGACTTACCAGCGCAAGACCTCCACCGATTAAAGCCAGTACAACAACAGAGACAGCAAAGGCCTTCTTCCTCTCCATAACCTCAAATTTTACTCACCGCATTAAATACCCCTATCAAACAGTTAGACAGGAACCGAACCATAACACAGCTAGGCCCTTCCAAACCGCTCATAATTTAAAGTTTCTACCAGCTTTTAATTCTAGAAAGTTCCGAAAGCTGCCCTGCGCAGCTTCAGATGATCAAACTCTCTATCCGAGTTTGTGCCGGAGTGACTGAGTGGCTAAAGGTGCCGGTCTTGAGAACCGGTGGGACATCTGCTCCCTCCTGGGTTCAAATCCCAGCTCCGGCGTTTTCAACGCCTTCTCTGGTATTTGATTAGAGAAGCTCCAGTCCTGAGAGCTTCGGGTTCAAATCCTGGCTCCGGCGTACCAAACTTTTGGGAAAAAGTTTGAGCAAAAGTAATTTCTACCTCCAACACAGTAAACTTTCTATGCAGGTAAATGTGAGGCCTTTCCAACCTAGTGACAATCTTGACGTTGCTACTATAGAGGGCGAGGAGTGGAGCAGCAAACAGTACTGGAGGGATGTAGCTCCAGGAGAGGAGTACGTTGATATCCTTGATATAGGCCGCGGCAGAGAGTTTCTGGTGGCGGAGCTGGAAGGCGAGGTAGTCGGTTACTTGTTGGGTCTTGAAGTCAACAGGGATAAACATCCTTTTCCCAGCGATGACGAGTTTCACAGACAGGAAATAGGTAAATCATTATACATAGATGAACTCGAGGTAGGGCCTGAGGCCCGGTACCAGCGAGTGGCAGAAGCACTACTGGAAGAGCTTGTTAAGAGGACGGGGGATTATGACAGCATCGTTGTAAGGACAGATCCTAAGGCGAAGAAAGATATGGGTCTGTATCTCCGGCACGGTTTCCAGGATCTGAAAGTCAGTGATTCCGATAATCCCGAGAGAACCTATCTGATACGGAGACTCTAGAGCCAGCCCTTTTTATTCAGGCCCTTGCTTATTCCTTAACTGTATGAAAGCTGAAGATTTAATGGACGAACCAGACTTCATTGAACCTGAAGCGGCCATAGAGGAGGTCGTGGAGGAATTCAAAGGCAGTGAAAACACTCTCATAGTACGAGAGGAAAACAAAATAATGGGAGAAATCCACGAAAACAGTTTGCTGAAGGCCATGATCCCCGAAGACAAATTAGATGAGGAATCAATAATCGGGGTTCTTGGCATCTCATTCGATCAGAGCTACGTACCGGACAACGCCGAAGACCTAATGAATAAACACGAGGTAACAGTCGGGCCTGAAGAAGATATAGGAGAGATAGCATTTCTCATGGAACGTGAAGACCTCCGATCGCTTCCGGTAAAGGAAGACGGAGAGATAATCGGAGTCGTACACGAAAACAAGGTAATCGAAAACTTCTCAGAGGGAGGCGAATAGTATGGCAGCAGGACTTGCAGCCGGCACCCTTTACAACGTCGGCATACTGCTGATGGCCTCATTCATCCTCGGAGAGCTATTCGAGAGAATAGGCCTTGAATCAATACTTGGATACATCACCGCAGGACTTTTACTCGGACCTTCATTCCTCAGCGTAATGGAAGCCAGCGCAGTACAGTCATTCGCAACAATCGGTGTCTCACTCGTCCTGTTCAACGCAGGCCTTAGAGAGGAAAACGCCGCCGACATCTTCAGACACAGACAAGGCCTTCAGCTAGGCCTGGGAATACTGGCAGGATCATTCGCAGTGATATTCACGGCACTGTACTTCTTCGGAAGCCAGTTCCTGCCGTACAACACATTGACACAGTTCCTGTTCATCGCACTAGCATACGCAGTGGTCGACATAGGCATCCCGTCAAAGATCATGATGAGCCGGGGAATGCTGAGACAGGAAACAGGAAAGTATACCATCAAGTCCGCAGTAATCAACGTCACCGCAGGACTACTCGCACTCACCGGCCTTGTCCTTGTATTCTCACCGGGAGAGAACGTGGCGATGCGGCTTGGAGGAATCCTCGGGTTCGCAGCAGTATTCTACATCCTGCACGAAACCATTCACAGAATCGATGACTACATCATCAACTTCGAGGAGACAGAGGCCCAGTTCGCAATAACCTTCGCATTCCTGCTAGGCCTCTCCTACATGACAGAGATCGTAGGCCTCTCAACAGTACTCGGAGCATTCTTCGCAGGAATCATCGTATCAAGAAGTGACTTCTCCGAATCCAAGGCCTTCCAAGAAAAGATCAACGCGATCGGACTAGGATTATTCATCCCGATCTTCTTCGCATGGTTCGGCCTGGGGCTTCAGATCTCCAGTATCATCGCGAACATAGAGGCAGCAGTCTTCCTGTTCGGCCTCTCAACCGTTTCCAAGCTGGGGATCGGATACGCAGCCTCGAAACTGCACGGCATGGACAAGCCAGGAACGATCGCAGCATCACTGATCAGCCTAGATATTGAGACACTGGTCGTCCTGCTGATTGGGCAGGACATGGGTCTTTTCGGGCCTGAGATCCTGCAGATGTTCGCACCAGCAGTACTGCTATCCACTTTGACAATCGTGTTGCTGTACGCAGTCATCGACCGCAGGTAACTTATCACTTCCTTTCATTTTCTTTTCTTAATGACAGCCAAACAGAACTACCTCCGTGCCATCTACAAACTTACAGAAGCCGGAGAGACAGGTACGACCACAGGAGAACTCTCAGACGAGCTTGAGGTATCCGACGCATCAGTCTCGGAAACAGTCAAGAAGCTGGAAAACGAGAAACTGATCTGTCGGGCCCCGTACAAAGAATTCACGTTAAGCCCGATGGGAAAGGAGGAAGCGGAGAGAATCAAGAAAAAATACGATATACTGGAACAGTTCTTTGAAGCCCTCGGCCTGGAACAGCCTGAGAAAGAGGCCGATACGGTCGAACACAGCATCTCGATGAAAGCAGTGGAGAGGATAGAGGAAGAATTATGAGCCTCCTATACCAGGTCGAAAAAAGCGAGTTAAAGAAGGTGCAGCAAGATCTCAAAGAGGAAGGTTTTACTCTTGATAAGATCAGCGAGGCGATAGACGCGGATTTCGGAAATTTTCTATACAAAAACCATTCTATGAGTAAGAAAACATTTACTAAGCTGAATGAAGTATACGATGAGGACATACAGGCAGAAGAACAAAATTACATAGATGGCAAAGGAGTAAAGACGTCAATTAATATCGAGGAAGACTCAGCACTCTCAGAGCTAACAGGTATTATTCTTGGAGACGGATACATCCAAATGACCAATCGCAACAGAGATGACAGAACTGTAACAGCTAACAGGTTAGTCATAACACTACATGAGGAAGAAGACCTTCTAAGAGAAAGATCTATTGAAATGATAAAAGAAATTTTCAACAGAGAACCTACTTTAACCTCTCTGAAAGGACAGGCAACAATCCAGATTATATTACATTCCAAAGAAATCATGGAAACCCTGATAGAAGAAGGCCTACAACCTGGAGACAAAGTAGAAAATCAGATCTCCGTACCTTCATGGATACTGAAAGACGAAGAACTAGAGAAGAAGTGCCTAAAAGGCCTAATAGACACGGACGGCTGCATTTACAAACAGAAAATAGACGATAGAACAATAATACAGTTCAAGAACCATTCAGAAAATCTACTGAGAGATTTCGAAAAAATGTGCTCTGACATCAATATAGAGACATCAGATGGCGGTGAACATATCACCCAGATTGCATCACAGAGCGAAGTAAAGAAGTTTACTAAAAAAATCAAACCAATAGAGAGCCCATAGTTCAGTTTTTAAGAGTTAATCCTCAGTTGTAAGATTACAGCAATAGTCCCCTAGTGTAGTGGTCAAAACTCTTGAGCACTGCTCGGAGTGGCAAATCATGAGAGGCCCTGGCCCTCTCGACGCAGGTTCGAATCCTGCGGGGACTAAATCAATCTCTAACCACTTGGTTTTTAAGCCGCGCTTCGAAAGGTATCTTTATGAAAAATAGAAACGGTTTACTTCTCATTCTGGCGGTTGTAGTCACGGTATCAGGATGCACTGATCAAGGAGGAAGCGAGCCTATGGAAAACAGTTCGGCCAATACTCCCGATGATATGGCTGAGATGCCTGTGGAAAATAGCTCAACCAACAGTTCAAGCGATGTACGTCAGATAACTGTAACAGGAGGCAACTACTACTTCGAACCTTCTAACATCGATGTAGAGGCCGGAGAAACCGTTCGCTTCGTGTTCGAAAACGCCGGGGGAACTCACGACATGAGAATCCCAGAGCTTGGAGAAGGCACGAACGTGATCTCAGGTGGAGAATCGGAGAGCTTTACTGTAACATTCGAGGAAGAAGGTAGCTACGAATTCCTCTGTTCGGTCGGCAACCACGCACAGCAGGGAATGACAGGAACAATCCAGGTATCCTAAGACAAATAAGAGTATAGAACCAGTTATAAGGATAGATGTACAGCGAAGAAGACTGTATAAACGCTATTGAAGAAGTAGCCGAGTTAAAAGACGAATCTCTTACGATGAAGCAGTACAGAGAAAGCGAGACTAAACCTTCTCTAGATACTATTCTAGAAAAATTTGGCACTTGGAATGAGGCCAAGAAGGCCGCAGAACTACCGATCAACGAGATTAATAACAAGGTAAGAGATAAGCCCGAGAGCGCGGATTTACCCGATGATAAAGATTGGGAAGAACTCAGCCCCTACCAAAGATATTACTACAAAAATAGGGAATCAGAGATTAATAGAACACGAAAGAGAACTAAAGAACTTAAACAATGGTTCAAGAACTACAAGAAAAATTTAGAATGTGAGAAATGCGGAGAAGACCATCACGCCTGTCTTGACTTCCACCACGAAGAGGAAAAAGACTTCTCGGTGTCCGAAATGATATCCAGGAACAATTTTTCCAGAAACAGAATACTGAATTAGATAGAGAAATGTTCGGTATTATGCGCAAATTGTCACAGAAAAGCACACGCAGATGACTGAACTACCTTTTTAAGAGTAGAATCTACCTTCTTTGATACAGCAACAGTCCCCTGGTGTAGTGGTCAATCATATCGGCCTTTGGTGCTTAACGGAAGAGCTTGACTCTTCGGCAAAGATAGCCGGTGACCCAGGTTCGAATCCTGGGGGGACTAAACTTACCTATGAACCGCAAAAAAGGATTCCTTTTCCTGTCTATAGGCCTTGTATCGGCCCTGTGCTTCGTAATGATATCTCCTTTTATCGGCTATCTTTTGACAGGCGGGGTACTGGCCTTCATGCTTCACCCGGCGAAGAAATGGCTTGACAGGCACACAGATTATTCTTCCGCGGTTCTTGTGTTCCTTACTGTTGTGATGGCGGTTATGCCTCTGGTACTGACGGCAGGGGCTGTAGCTACTGATGCCAGCAATCTAGTGCAGTCGATAGATACCCAGGACCTGAGCCTTGACTTCATCGATCAGAGGATTACCGAGTTGACCGGTTACGATGTTCAGCTGGAGGAGCGTTTGAAGTCCTCAGTCAAGACTATCGGTTCTACCGTGCTGAGCAGCAGCTCCGAGGTTGTAAGCATGGCAAGTGACTTCCTGATAGGTCTTTCACTACTGCTTTTCACACAGTACTACCTGTTGAAGCAGGGAGAGGGCCTTGTTCAATGGTCTAAGAGACTGGATTTCATGCCGGAAAACATT
>Ga0102939_1000096_pt1 | contig 28007 bp, 22 predicted proteins | sample SalPon2_B_H2O_MG_FD_78214 | JGI IMG/M metagenome (GOLD analysis project Ga0102939, IMG submission 78214) | Salt pond water microbial communities from South San Francisco under conditions of wetland restoration - Salt Pond MetaG R2_B_H2O_MG | ecosystem: Environmental > Aquatic > Non-marine Saline... | reverse complement strand
TTCAGAACATTCGTATCGGCGAGGTCGTTGAGACGATCCCTGAATCGTCGATTCGAGAGGGTGTTCACCTCCTCGTACTCGCAGAAGGTCTTGTACTGATTGTAGATGGGTGTCGTCGAGACAGGCGCATCGTTACGTATCTGGTGATACGTGACCGCCATCAGCGCGAGCATCCGTTGATTTGGGAGCGTTCGGATGCCGGATTCGATGGCTTTCGTTTCGAGGAAGTCCCGTGCCTCACGGACGTGCGCTTCGGTAACGGTCGTTTCGCCCCTGTCGTCGGCAAATCGGGTTGCACGGAACAGCAACCGGATCGCTTCGCGAGCGTCGCCCGTGTCCTGTGCACCCAACGCAGCGGCAAGCGGGATTGTATCGTCACTCAGGACACTGCTTCGGAGATGTTGGTAATCCTCGGCACCATCCTCAAAGGCTGTGTCCCGGAGCGCCCCAACGGCGCGTCGGGCGAGGATGTTATGGAGTTGATTCGCGTCGTATGGCTCGAATCGAACCTCGTCCTCGCCAAGACTCGACCGAACATCAGCATCCAGGTTTTCCCGGAACTGGAGATCGTTCGTGATGCCGATCAACGAAAGCCGCACTCCCTCGGGGTTCGATCGGGGGAGCTCGTAGAGGATGTAATCGTCGTCGCCAATTGCATCGATCTCGTCGAGGACGGCGATCACCGTCCCGCCGATCTCCTCTAAGTGCTCGATCACCATATTGAGGAGCGTCTTCCGCTGGTGTCCGCTCGGGAGTTCTTCGCCGGGACCGAATCGCTTCTCTCGAAGTCGCTTGAGGAGATGCGTCAGGACGTGAGAGGAACCGTCCATCCCCTTACAACGGATGTGGACGACGGTGAGGTCCATCTCCGAGCTGTCGGCATACTATTGTAGCTGAGCAGTCTTGAGGCGGATGCCGACAGTCTTTCCCTGACCGGATTGGCCGTAGACGATCAGATTGAGCGGTGTAGATCCCATCGTTGCCGGTCGGAGGGCAGAGTGGATTTGATCGAGTTCGACCTCACGCTCCGGCAGCGATTCCGGCTGGTACGTTTGTTCGTTGGGGTTGAGAACGTCCATATCCTCGAATATGGTTTCCTCGTCGCCGAACGCTTTCAGACACACCCGTTCATACGCTGCTAAATAAGACCCCCGTGTCCTACAAGACTTTCTGTCTTACAGACGGGGTAACGTCCTGTAACGATTCGTTTGAGCCGCAGCACTCTACGAAGCTCCTCAACTCGGGGAGGGGGGTGCGTCCCACAAGCGCGCGGGCACTGTGCGGTTCAATTTCCGGTAATGAGTTCCGATTTCGGCTATTTGACAAGTATCCAGCAAATCATCCCATCAATTGTCCAATATCGACTGGATAGCTTAGTCTACTCAGGCAGTGGGTTACGCGGCGTTACGTCGATACGGATGGACCGTAGCGGAATCAGATGGCTAAAAAATGTATGCCGTGGACTCTACTTTTTGCGGCGGGACAGCTTCTGACGCTGCTCTTCTCCGCTTGAGTCGGGCGTTGCACGGAGTTTTCCGCCTGCAGGTGACGAACGGATCGTGTGTGAGTGAGACCCCGAGCCCCGTCCCTTCGACAGATTGCCCGTGTCGGGATCGATGCTTGGTTGTGAGGGTTGCGTCTGGTCGGCGCGGTTGACCAGCTTTGCCTCGAAGTGGGATCCCTCGTCAACGAGTCGTACGTCGTACGACTCACCGACACTCACGTCTCCAGCAGGAACAAGGACGGACTTCCCAGCTTGCTGCTGGTGTGCGATGGCGTTGCCGCTGTTACTGATGCGGTCTACGGTTATCGTCTGCGCAGGGGATTGTGCCATCCGCTACCAGGCAACTCTTGATTGACATATATTTCTACCGGGGAAATAAAGAAATCAATACACACGATCAAATATTTCGATTCTCAAGGCACATAACACGACACAATTGAATTTCTAACCGCGTACACTCTATGAATAACTGACTTACACCAAGAGTTCCCACAAATTCGCATTGTGACTGTTCCGTAGCAACTGTTTGCTGGACGCATCCCCCTCCCCCGGTGAGACAGCAACAGTTGACACCGGTTCAGTCTGAAGCAGAGAGCTCCACAATTGGTGATCGACGGTTGATATCTCACGATAACGCGTGCAGGACACCAAAGGGTGGCCGTGGACCTTTGTTCGAGTGGGTGGGGTACGTAACCTTTCGCGCTATGTTCACTCTCCCTTCGTTCGTTCTAATACGTCCTGTTTGGCCAGGTTCGCTCCGGTTTCGAGGAAGGAGCCAAGCGTGAACGATTCAGGCACGACACCGAGTTGCTGCATCTGGCCGAGGGCGTCCCAGACTGCCCACCCTTCGACGACCATTCCCTCATCGTCGAACTTGTGGACCAGGATACCGGGGGAACTCCCGAACTCGTCGGTCGGCGGAATTCCCATAAACTCGCCGTCGTGTGTTCCTTCGACGGTGAAGCCGACGGCGACCATATGGTCTTCGGCCAGCATAAACTCCACGCCCATATGGAAATCCGAGAACCCGTCTCTGGCCGATTGGATGAACGCCTTGAGACCGGCTCGGTCTACCTCCTCCGATTCTATGTCGAACCAGTGGCCGACGTAGTCTTCGCTGATGGACTTCTCGATGATGTCGTAGTTGCCGCTGTTCCAGGCTTCGTCGACAAAGCGCTGTTCGTACTCTTTCAGTCCCTCTGGGGTGGTCTCTGCGAGTGCCATAGTATGTCTCCGGTACACGCCGCCGAAAGGCGAAGCTTGTACCGTGTAAAGTATGATCCCGTGCAGTTATCGTTATGAGCCTGTTACACAGTGCTTCCCCGAACTATCGTAGAGTAATGCGAACGTAGAATTCGATGACCCAGCCGAAGCAGGCGCTTGGTATTCTATAATTACCGGTCTGCGGGACTCTCGCTCTGAGTTTCACACAGTGCTTGTGACAGAATTTGGGTATGTCGACACCGGCTCCGTTGCATACTCGGCTGTACTGACCGATCGATGCAGGTGAGTTGCCGTAGGCGCGTTCGTCTTTGAAGAAACAGCGAAGGCATTTCCAGTCGGGTTCGTCAGCGGGTTCTGTGATGCCGATGATTTGCTTTCCGACTCGCTCGGACACACCTCGATACTCCACGCCAGACTTACACGCAGGCGTGTGAGGCTTCGAGTCAGACAGCGGTTTGTGGAGTTTCGTCTTGGACGTATCGCCGGTTGCGATCAAGTACGGCTTCTCAGTCGGCACAGGTAGGATGGAAGTTAGCTTCGGATACTCTAGATACCGTACCAACTAACCGACTCTACAGAGAATATTCTCGTTCGCTCTGCGGTAGAACATTGTTGGTGGCGAGCTTCGGGACTCGTCCGCTCGCGGGACTCATCGACCGACTCATAGCAGAGACCAAGCCAATCCATCGCTCTCCTCGAAGCCTGCTTCGTAGAGCTTCTGCGCGTGTGTGAAGAGGGGTGAGGCTGTTCGGGGAACGGACTGAACGCCGTGGCAAAGCTGTTCGGATCGATGGTGCCACGATATATCGGCTCGTTTGGTCCGGACGGTGCTGGACCGACAGTCGAACCGCACTCGGGGCAGGTTATCCACTCGGCCGCTTCAGCGTGACTGTAAAGACGCTTCCCTCCGGGTCGTTATCTTCAACCGAGACAGACCCGTTGTACATCTGCACGAGCGTATGGACCAGATAGAGCCCGATCCCGGAGCCGGAGCTTTCGAGCCCCATCTCGCCGCGGCCGAAGATTTCGTCTTGCTGACTGTGTGGGATGCCTGGACCGTTGTCACCAATCGCTACGGAAACGGTGTCGTCGTTGTCTTCGACGGTGACCGTGATCTCCGGATCCGGCTTGTCGTTGTGGGAGACGGCGTTTGTGAGAAGATTCTGAAACACCGACGAGAGGAGACCCGTCGCAACGACCTCCAGTTCGGTGTGGAGATCACCTGTGACAGTGATCGTCGCGTCGTCGTAAGCCGAGCGGGCCTTCTCGACTTCGTTCGTGAGTACGCCATCGAGAGCAACCGGGTGGAGTTCCGGCTCGCTGCTTTCTTCAAGCACACTGATGAATTCGCCAACCGTTTCGGTGATCGTAGTGATGTGTTCGCCTGCGCTCAGCATCTGGTCGAGATATTCTTGACCCTCCTCGTCGACGTGAGCCGCGAGCGTATCACCCCACCCCAAGATCACCGCGACGTCGTTTCGGATATCGTGACGAACAACCTGATTTATCAGCGCCAACTCGGCGTTCCGCTTCCGTAGTTCCTGTTGTCGGTGTTCCCGCTGGATGGCATACCGTAGCGTCTGTTGGAGTAGCCGTGGTGTGACGTCGTCTTTGAGAAGGTAGTCCTGTGCACCGCGTTCGACCGCATCAACCCCGATGCGTTCGTCGTCGAGTCCGGTCATAACGACGACTGGTGTCGGAACGCCGACCGCAAGCACCTCCTCGAGCGTCTCGACGCCGGAACTGTCGGGAAGCCCGAGGTCCAAGAGAACAACATCCACGGTATCGGCGAGTACATCGCGAGCGTCCGAAAGCCGGTCGACGTGCTCGACTGTCGGTGCATCGGCGTCGATGTCCGGCCACGACTGGTCGGTGATGTACTCTGTGATCAAACGAGCGTCCGCCGGGTTGTCCTCGACGAGGAGAACGCGCGTGGGGGTTGGGTTACTCATCGGAGTGTGGTGTGGTGGTCGCAATCCAGAAGTCGATGGTATCGCTAATCATCCTGATGTAGTCGTCGGGATCTGCTGGCTTCGTGACATACGCGTTTGCTGACAGCTCGTAGCTGTGGTCGATGTCGTCTTGATTCTCCGAACTCGAGACGATCACGACGGGTGCGTGTTGAAATACGGACTCGTTCCGGACGATCCGAAGTAGATCGAACCCCGATTTACCGGGGATGTTCAGGTCGACGAGCAGCAAATCCGGGTGATCGTCGGGGGAATCAGCATCGATCCCTCTGAGTTGTTCGGCCGCCTGCTTCCCGCTGCCAACAACATGGAGGTTGAGTTGGGTATTGGCGGCGGCAGCACCCTCCTCGACTAGCCGAACGTCTGCTGGGTTATCCTCGATGGCAAACACACGCGGACCCGACAGGTCAGTCATCGAGTTACCCATCGACACCGGTTCCACTCGGCAGGCTTATGCGAAACGTCGATCCGTCCCCCGGCCGAGACTGCACCTCGATGTCGCCGCCGTGACGGTCTACGATCTTCTGACAGATCGACAGCCCGATACCAGTCCCCTCGAACTCCTCACGGGTGTGGAGTCGCTGGAACATCTCGAAGATGCCATCTACCTGCTCCGCCGCGATGCCGACTCCGTTGTCGGTGACGTCGAACCTGACCATCCCGTCGTGGCGGCGCACCGAGATATCGACCCGTGGCTGTCCCGTGTTGTAGTTGATACCGTTGTCGACCAGATTCTGGAACAGTTGTGCGAGTTGGCTTCGATCTCCCCTGACTGTTGCGTCGGTCGACGGTGTCGACACGATGGCGTCGGCATCGTCGATTCGCACGCTCAGACTGTCGGTGACACGGTCGAACAACGCCGAGACATCGACCGCCTCGAAGGACTCGCCGCGGGCATCGATCCGCGAGTACGTCAACAGCGCCTGAATCATATCCCGCATCCGATCGGCTCCGTCGACTGCAAACTCGATGAACTCGGCGGCGTCGCCGTCAAGTTCGTCGCCGTACCGGCGTTCCAAGAGGGTGAGATAGCTCGACACCGTCCGGAGCGGCTCCTGTAAATCGTGGGAGGCCGCGTACGCGAACTGTTCGAGTTCCTCGTTGGACTGTTCGAGCGCGGCGCGGGTTTCGCGCAACTCCGCCTCGCGCTCCGCACGGGCGAGGGCGGACTCGACGGTCGACGACAACACCTCCAGCAGATTGCGATCTGTCTCGGAGAACGACCGGTATTCGACCGAGCCCGCAGACAGGATGCCGTACTCACCCAGTGGAACGATGACCTCGGAGTTGAGAGGAGTCTGCTCGTTGTGTAACACGTCGACGGTGCTGAGATCGCCGTACGCTTGGAGTTCGCCGGCATCAAAGGCTTCCCACGCGAGTGCCGCTCCCCGCTCGAAGGTCGGCTGCTCGGGGACGTACTCGGTTGCCTCCTCGGTCATCCGGTCGGGGACGAGAACGTCGCGTTCTTCGTCGTACCACCAGATCCCGATGACCGGTGTCTCGAGGATCGATCGGGCGTTCTCTAAGGCGAGTGACGCGATCTGTGCGTCCGACAGGGCGGTCATGAGCTGCTGTGCCGTGTCGTTGATCTCGCGGAGTTTCGTCTCGACCGCCGCCGTCGAGAGCTCGTGGCTGATCCATTGGACTAGTAGTTCCACGAACGTGCGCTCCGTGTTGGTAAACTCGTGGTCGCGACTCGGGCGATCGGCAAAACAGAGCGTCCCGTATAGCTCGCCGTCGACGCTGATGCTCCCACCAATGTAACACCCGAGTTCGAACCGGTCGTAGGCCGGGTCGCCCTCCCACCCCTCAGCAACGGCGTCTTGAACGGTCAACGGCGTCGCCTGCTCGATGGTCTTTCGACAGTACGACTCGGACGTCGGAGCCGAGACTCCCGGTTGGAACTCCGGATGATCGCCAACGGCCTGTACGATGTGTTGTGTGTCGTCGTCGATACGATTCAAGAAGCCGATCGGGAGTCCGAGCCGTTCGGTCCCGAGTTCCAGCAGTGCCGTGAGTTTGGCCGCAAACCCGCGGTCGGTGTCCGAAGCGATACTGGTGAGCTCCCGGAGAGACTGCTCGCTCTCCCGGAGCGAGGTTTCGAGCTGTTTCTGCTCGGTAATGTCCGTCGCGATTCCGACCAGTCGCCGCGTGGTGTTAGCACCAGCAAGCAGTTCCGCCCGGGCTTCGATCCATTTCTCCGGTCCGCCGTCGTGTCGAATCCGGTACTCCGTGTGGAGCGTGTCACCGTCTTCGGTCAACTGGTCGATCGCATTCTCAACCGCAGGGAGGTCACCGGGGTGAATGAACTCGGTGAACTGTTCGTACGTTCCGTCGACCGTACTGGAATCGAGACCGAACAGCCGTTCCATCGAGTCGGTCCATATCACGTCTTTCGTCTCCAAGTTTATCTCCCATACGCCTGTGTTCGTACCCTCTAAGGCGATGTTGAGTCGCTGTGTGGTCGCTTCGAGCTCCCGCTCTCGCTGTTTGGCAGCAGTTATGTCGGTTGCAACACCGAGTACAGCCTCCGAATCGTCGGTGACCGGATCGTACGGAATCTTCGTCGTCTGCAGCATCACAGTCTCGCCGTTGGCTTTCGTCAGTGGCTCCTCCGGGATGTGTTTCGGCTCTCCGGAGTCGATCACGGCAAGGTCGTCTTGTCGGAACCGTTCGGCCTCGGCCGCGGAGGAGGTGAAATCGGCGTCGGTCGCGCCTTCGACAGCGTCGACCGTTGTGCCGTAGGCGTCGGCGACTGCACGGTTCGCGAGAATGAACTCGTTGTCCCTGTCCTTGGCGAACACCAACTGTGGCAACAGGTCGATGATCTGGCGGAGTCGATCGCGGTTTGCGGCGGCCTGCTGTTTGCTCCGGCGGCGACTCAGTTCCGTGCCGATCCACTGTGCGAAGGTGCGTACGATGGTCCGTTCACCCTGGCTAAACCGGCGCTGACGGGGCGTCCGCTGTGAAAAGCTCAGCGTCCCGTACTGCTCGCCGTCGAGAGTCACCGGGGCCCCGATGTACGATGCGAGGCCCAAGCGCCCGTCGGTCGGATCGTCGGCCAACTCGCTGTTCCCGACGTCGGCCGCAGCGACGAGTTCCTCTGCGTCCACAACGTGGTCACAGAGCGTCGCACCGAGATCGAACCGCTCGCCCGGCTGAATGTTGCCGTCGGGTGCGTCGACCTGTTCGACGGTGTACTCGCTGTCTTCGACGGTCGAGAGGATCCCGATGTCGAGCCCCAGATACTCACAGCCGAGTTCCAGAACCGCATCGATCCGCTGGTCGACCGAGCCACCGTCGTCCGTCGAAATGGCCTGAAGCGCCCGGAGTACGTCGTTGTGAGCTTCGAGTGCCCGTTCGTATTCGATCCGTTCGCTGACGTCTCTGGTCGAGCCGAGGAACGCCAGCGTCTCGCCGTCGGAGTTCCGGAGTGATGTCCAGAGGGTTTCGCCGACAAACGTCGTTCCGTCAGCCCGTTCGTACTCCACTCGATGCGTCTCCTCGCGCACGGGGGTGCCGTCGTTGAACTGGTGGTCGCCGTAGCGACAGTACTCGTCGTCGTCCGCATACAGCAGGCGCGGTGGTTCGCCGATCACGTCGCTGGCGTCGTATCCGAACAACTGCTCGGCCGCGGGATTGAACTCGGCGATCCGACGGTCGGCACCGGCGACCACAAGGGCGTCTTCGGTCTGATCGAAAACGGTCTCGAACAGCCGGCGGTGTCGCTGTCGGTCGAGTTGGTCGCCGCGTTCTTCGGTGATGTCGTAAAAACACGCCGTCGCTCCCGCATCGTCGGGATAGATGCGGATCCTGAACCAGCGGCCGAGATCCTCGTCGTAGTGTTCGGCCCGAGTCGGGGTCCCCACCGACATCGCTTCGCGAAGCCGCTCGCCGACGCCTGTCCCACCCATGTCTGGCACCACGTCCCGGACCGTTTGCCCGAGCAGTTCCTCAGGGGCGCGGTCCAACATCGCCGCTGCCCGGTCGTTGACGAAGGTGATCTGCAGGTCAGTATCGAAGGCACAGATCGCCTCGTCGACGCGACGTAGAACGTCCTCGGGTGCGGTGCCGTCGAGCGCGTGTGTACTCGACTCGGCACTCATTGGATGCTCCCGACCGCGGCGCGTTCAAGCGTCTCACCGTCGATCTCGTCGAACGTCTCGTCGGTCGGTTCGAGTTCGTCGAGCCGGCTCCGGAGGCGGTGGTACAGATCGTGGGTTTCGAGCGCTTCGTCGGGGTACTCGGCCCGCAACAGCCCGAGTTTCGATCGGAGCCCAAGATACTCCTGGAGTTGCGTGCTGTACGTCTGGCGCTCGAAGAGATCTGCGACCACTGCCCGAAGCTCGTCCTGACGAACTGGTTTGGTGAGATACTTGTCAAATGCCATGTCGAGAAGATCTAAGTCGACGTCTTCGGATGTCACCACGACGACGCGAATGTCGTATCGCTGGGAGCGAATCCACTCGAGCACCTCGCCGCCGGAGAGCCCAGGCATCCGCCGGTCGAGAACGACGACGCCGACGTCCGTGTCGAGGGTCCGCAGCGCCTCCTCGCCGTCGCTGGCCGTCCAGACGGTGTAGTCGGCTTCCAGCCAGGCCGTGTGCATCGTGTTGACGCGCTCGTTGTCATCGGCGACCAACACGACCTGCTCGGTCTCCGGCTCGGCGAGGTGGGCTTCACCCCAGTCGGCGAGCGATTCGATCACGCGGTCGAGCTCCTGACCGCGGTCCGTGAGGGCGTAGTTGACCCGCAGTGGGCTCTGGCTGATCTCCCGACGGTCGATGATCTCGTACCCCTGAAGCTCCGTCAGCGCGTCAGTCAGCACCTTCGCAGAGATCCCCCCAAGCCGGCGTTCGAGCTCGCTGAATCCCAAGCCAGCCTCGCCTGACAGACAGCGGACGACAGCAGGATGCCACTTCTTCGAGAGTATCGAGACGCTGTCGAGCAGCGAGTCCGGAACCACCGGCGTCTCGCCCGTATGAGAATCAGACATAGTAGGGATACCAGCCATCAGATTATAAGCACTTTGCCGGACACTGCACCCAGCGCGGCCAGAACTGTCCGATCGAGGCGACGAGGCCGGCGCCGACCGGTCGAGTACAGGAGCGACCACACGTGGCTTGTATGTCGGTCGGTGGTGTGCGGACCAACAGAACGCCAGGCGGTCGACGGGCCCGTGAAGCGTCGTCTACTCGCGGCATCGGGCGACTCCAGTACCACACGAGTCGGGCATACGATCCGCTCGGGGCAGTCCGGACCGTGTACGTATATAATTCGCTAACGCTTGCGTGAATACCCTGCGTACCGCTGCGTTACCGGGTACTCGACCGTACTTACAGGCTGGTAACCCGGTCGGTAACTTCTCAGTTAGCTTATACTTATACGTGTTACACGGCTTGAACAATACGTAATGTCGCAACTTACGAAGACGCTGCTCGTGGCGGGTATTCTCCTCGTTGCAGGGGTTTCCGTCGGGACGAGTGCGTTCACCACAGCGCAGGTCGACCGGCAGGCGAACGTCGATGTCGTCGCGGATAACACTGGTCTCCTCGGTCTTACCGACGGGAGCTCCGGCGACTTGGTGTTCCAAAACAGCCAGAGCCAACTCGGTATCGACTTCACCGCGGGCACGGCAAACGGCGCAAACACTGACGCCCGGTTCGAGCTTGGCAACCCGGACGATCCGAGCAACTCACAGGCGTTTATAATCACGAATAACGACGCCGAATCTCACGTGATCAACGCCAACTACAACGCCAACACGAGTGATGCAGCCACTGAGGACAACCTCAGGTTCGAGATATACGACAGTAATGGCAGTTCGGTCGGCACGATCAGCGCGTCGGGCACGAATGCATCATTCACTGCCCCGGCTAACAACCAGTTCTACGTAGTCGTCACTGTCGACACCGGCCACAGCTCCGACCGTCTCGGTCCGAGCGCAGACCTCTCGGGCACGCTCGAATTCAGCATCGACGACACTGCCGAAGGCGGCAACTAATCCGGTAGCGATCCGGTTTTGACCGGCGGTTCCGACCGTCTCCGCCCCCACGGTTCCATACACCAATGATACACAAAGCCGGCGTCGCAATCGGCCTCCTGATCCTCGTAGCGGCCGCTGTGCCCGCCGGCGCACCCCTACAGGTGTCGTACGTCTCCTCCGACAGTATGTCGCCGACGATCGACACCGGCGATGGGTACGTCCTCGTTCCGGCCGGGGCGGTTCAGCCGGGGGACGTGATCACCTTCCACTCCGAGGAGCGGGGTACGTACGTGACCCACCGGGCGACGCAGGTGACGCCCGACGGTATCGTCACCAAAGGCGACGGCAACCCATCGACCGATCAGGCGTCGGGCTACCCCCTCGTCCAGCCGTCCGACGTGTCGGGGAAGCTGCTGACGGTCGGCGGAAATCTCGTCGTGATTCCGCACCTCGGCACGCTGCTCGGCGCCATCACGAGCTACTGGTATCTCGTCGTCGGCGCACTCGGTGCATACCTACTGGTCGGCGGTGCACGGTCCGAGAGACAGCGGACGCGCAAAAACGTCCTCAGAAGCCGAGAAGTCGTGCTTCCGGTGTTGGTCTTGGTACTCGTGTCGGGCGTCCTGTTCGTTTCGATGGGGTCCGTACAACAGACCGAACTCTACGCCGTTACCGAACAGCCGGCCTCGAGTCCATCGGCGCTGACCGTCGGCGAGGCCGAAACCGAGTCCATCTCGCTCCGTATGACGCAATCTCCGTTCACCTACGTCGTGATCGAAGCCGAGGGGATGGAGATCGTTCGGACGAGTTCGGACCCGAACGCGGGTGTCGATGATCAGTCGCGATCGGACGCGACGGGCTGGCTCCCGTGGCGATCGGGGGAGTCCTCGGCTCAGACGATCGAAGCCCGGATTCCGGCACAGGAAACCGCAGGGCCGCACGCAACAAGCATTCAGGTACACCCCTACCCGGCGGTCCTGCCGGGCAGTGTCATCACACTGCTCCACGGGATCCACCCGCTCGCCGCGGCGGCAACAACGGTTGGAACTGGCGTCTTGCCGCTGTATCTCGTCTACTGGCTACTTGTCGACCCGACCACACCGCTTCGGGGCAGTCGAAACCGACTCGTGCGGACGCTCGGAGGCCGCCAGTGACCATCGGTCGACGGTCACGTTCGCGGTCCAGAACCAACGGCAAAAACTGGGGCCTCCTCGTTGGCGTCGGGGTCGTCGCTGTGCTGTTGATCTCCGGGGTCGTGATCGCGCCCTCCGTGGCGTTCACGACCGGTTCGGTCGACCGTGGAGCCGTCGCTCCGGTCGCGGACGACTCCGAGGGGTTCCTCGGAATCGATGTCACCGACAGCCTCCAAGCGGGCAGTGAGGGCCGGCTCGTCACGGTGACCAACAACCTCAATCAGACGCTGACTGTCAAGGTCTCCTCGTCAGCAACAGTATCAAACAGTCAGGCGACGCTCGGTCCCGGTAAGTCGCTGACAACAGACGCAACAGTCAGTTGTGGGTCTTCGACGAATACAGTGAGCATTACCGTAACAGCGGTGGCAGGGTCGCAGTTCAGCGGCACGGCCTCACGTTCGACGAGCGTGGATACCTCGGGCTGTAGAACGGACGGCCGCACGATAGCGTTTGTCAACGAGAACACTGGCGTGTTACAATCTGTCACCGCGGGTGGCGTCGTGACAACCTACAGCACAAACGATATCAAGTCTGTTGGCCCGCCGAACGCAGATCTCAATGGGGACGGTGGGACGGAGGTCCCCTTTGTTGACGAGAACGACAATCTCAGATTCGTCGACAGCGATGGCAATACGCAGACACTCGATAACTCGGGGAATGTCGAAAGTGCTCCGCTGGGCGTGGGTGACTATGACGCCAGCGGCACGCCAGAGATCTACTACGTCAAGAACGGGAACCTGTTCAGCGGCGAAGCCGGTGCCGGGTTGACCAAAGTTGTCGATAACGGTAATTGGGATGTAGGCGGGGTCGCCGGTGTCGCGGATTTCGACGGCGACGGGGCACTCGAAGTCGTGTTCACCATCGGCAAAGCAAGTCGGATCGCGTATCTCGATGACACCGGCTCCGTCGTCGGCGCAACCGGTAAAGCGGGGAAGGTGGACACACTTCGGGCAATCAGCACGCCGCGGGATTTCGACGATGACGGAACGGTCGAGATAGCTGCCTACGGGAGCGACACTGAGGGAATCGTATTGTACGACGCGTCTGGAACAAAGAGCACCTTCAGACCGTCCCCACTCGTGGGGGAGACACCGCTGGGGAGTTTGGACTACAACGGTGATGGGGTCCCGGATATCATCTATCTTGATAGCGACCAGCAGAGCCTTTACGCGCTGGATGTAACAACGGGTAAGACGTTCTTGGTCTCCGATAGCAACGGTGGACCACTTACCGGGACTACTGACAGCGGTGCTCGGTGACTTACTCACGGTGGCGACGGTCAACTGAGAGTCGCTGCCAACCGACCTAGCTGTGACTATCACAACACGATCAGGCCCGCTTACTCGACAGTAACCATCCTGCTCACCAGGTGGTTAGCATACGCTTTTTGATACGTATCACGAGCGTTAGTGTATGAGAGTCCTCGCCGCTATCGTAGCGTCCACCGCACGGGGGGCAGTCGGATGACGAACGACCTCGTGCTTCGGCTTGAGTATCTGTGTGGGAAGTACTGGAACGTTCTTGTTCCAGCACTGATACTGGTGGGCGCGGTCGCGTTCGCCGGTGCTGGGGTCAGCATCGCTTCGGAGCCGGAGCCCCAGTCGGTCGAGGTGAAGACGGATTCGATGGCCGCAAACACCACGCTGTCGACGGAAGCAACCGTAACTGGAAACACATCGTTGTACACGCAAGGCGAGGTACTCAGTGATATGCCGGTCTACTTCCGGTCTGCAACGCCCGAGGTCCGGCTGATAGCGGTCACGAAAACGCCCACCGACCGGAGCGTCACGGTCACGCAGCGGATCGTCCTCGATCTGTCGGCAACGCGAAACGGCGAGGTCTTCTGGCGAGACTCCCGAACTCTCGCCGTCGAGAATCACACCGTGACAGACGGGACGGCACGAACCGAAGTCACACTCGATGTCCAGAAGCTCGCTCGCGAGGAGTTAGCAGACGTGACTGCCGAAGCCGGCGATGTCGGCACTATCGAAGCACAGGTGTCGACCGTCGCCCTGTACGAAACCGACAGGTATAGTGGTCGAACAGCGGTCGAGACACCGTTGTCGATTACTGACCGCGTGTACGAACTGGAGACGCCACGACATGACAAACAGACGAACGTGACGACGACACAGCAGGTCGCCGCTGGAGGGAACACCGCAAGCGGCCCCCTCGGTCGGGTCTCACCGAACGAGATTGGGGCCGTTTTGGGTGGTTCCGTTGCGGTTGGCCTCGCCCTCTGCGTGTGGCTCATCAGAAAGCGTATCGATGATTTCGATGCGTTCCGTCGGCACTACGAGCGTGTACAGTACGTCGAGTGGATCTCTCAGGGGACCGTCCCGGCAACGGGGCAATACGTCCGTATCCCGGTCGACTCACTGCTTGACGCGGTGGATATTGCCATCGATTCCGAGAAACGAGTGATCCACGATACGGCGAAAGACATCTACGCGGTTGTCGATGGAAACGTGATATACGAGTACCGTGACGACGATGGCGGGCATACAGGCGAGTTCGGGTTCGGGTCGTTCAACCCGTCGCCGTCACCGTCGGCCCCCGAGTACGAGCACCGCGACGGCGACAAACGGAGTGCGGATGAGTTCGAATTCCTGTCGTCCGATCCGTCGTCGACCCCGCCACAGGCATCAGATCCGGATGCGGGACCGGTAGGGTTAGACGACGATTAGCATCGGGCGAGTGCTTGACTCGGGTCGCCGCTCGCTGGTTTGGCATCCGGTCTTGCTTGACCAACGCCCAGAGGTCGATGTCGGTCCGCTTCGCCGCGTGCGACAGTTCGGTAGAATGATGCCGATTGCGCCATCGAGTTCGTGGCGGAGTTCGGGGACCGCTGCTCGCACCGGTTCGTGGAACCCGGACTGCGGGAGCTGTGACGTGCCTCGGGGACGAGCCCCGAGGCTTCACCATCGGGGGTAAGTCGGTCGAGAATCGAGGAGTCTCGTGCTCCCGAAAATCGACGATTTTCGGACGACCCCGAGGCACTCGGCTTACCCCGCCTGTAGGTCCCGGCACGATCAGTCCGCGTTCGACTCGGCGGCCGCACCGTGCTTCGGATCCGACTCGCCCGAACCGGTTCCGGTCCCGTCGACGAACGCTGGTCGGAGGACCTGCCACGCGATCCGGGGCCGGAGGAGGCTGGTCGCGGAGCGTTCGAGCCGGAACACCCGGAAGAACGCCTCGGTCAACGCCCCGTTGTCGTGGGCGCGGCGGAGCAGCCTGGCGGCGTACCGGTTGAACAGGTCGGTGCCGAACGGTTTCGGGCCCGTGGTCCCCTCGAAGGTGAAGTCGTTGCCGACCGCGAGTTGCCACGCCTCGTCGACGACGTCGGCAGCCCGGTCGAAGAACCGCGGCCCGAGTCCCGCGATGCCGTCGGACAGCTCTTGGTACAGCACCACGGCGTCCAACGCTGCGACCGACATCCCCTGACCGTAGATCGGGTTGAAGCTGGCGACCGCGTCGCCGGTCACGACCAGCCCGTCGGGGAAGCGCGAGAGGTCCTCGTAATGCCGCCGGACACTGGCGGGAAACGGATACCGCCTGATGTCGGCGGTCCACGCCCGCGCTCGGAGCTGCCGACCGATGTCCGCGACGGGGAGCGCACTCGCCCACTCCACGAAGGTCGCTCTGTCTGCGGGGGCGCGCTCCCCGTGGACGCCCTGCAGCACCACCTCCCAGCATCCATCCTCGACCGGGAGCATCGCGGCACCGCGCGGCCGGTGTGGCTCCGGCGCGACCAACACGCCGTAGGTGTCCTCGGGGGGGCGTTCGATACGGGCGGTGCTGTAGGTGACGTCGACCGACACCTCCTCGACAGTCGGCGTCGGGTAGCCAGTGCGTTCGAGCCACCGGGGCGTCCGGCTGCTCCGCCCGGTCGCGTCGACGACGAGGTCGGCGGCGAGCGACGTCTCCGCACCGGTCTCGTCGCGGAACCGGACCCCCGTGACGCGGTCGCCGTCGTGGTCGTACGTGATGAAGTTGCACTGCCCCCGGAGCGTGACCCGCTCGAGATCCGTGACACGCCCGCGGACGACGTGCTCAAACAGCGGGCGGCTGGCGTAGAGCGCGGGGAGCGGCGTTTCGGTCTCGGCGACGAACCCGCCTTGGTCGTACCAGACCAGGTCGCTACCCATATCGAGTTGCAGCCCGCCGGCGTCCCGAACCTGGTCGCCGAACCCGGGAAAGAAGTCCTCGAGGGTGACCCGCCCGGCCTCAAGCATCGCGTGGGGGTGGCCGGTCTGCGGGGCACCGTCGCGGACGACCGGCTGCTCCGGGAACGCGTCCCGCTCTACCACGACGACCTCGGCGAACCACTCGTGAAGCGCGCGTGCGGCACACAGCCCCGCCATACTTCCCCCGAGGACGACCGCCGTCCCGCTGCGGTCGGCCGCGCCAGGGGCCGATTCGTCGTTGTACCGATCGAGCTGGGAGAGTGTCATCTGACTCTCTCGTTCTGCCGACACGTAGGACTGTGATCCTATTACATCTTACGTGGAGCCGTTCGGTTCGATGCGGGCGATCTCTGGCCGGACGGGACCCGTCCGCCCACAACGAGGCGCCGGCGGGTCGGGGGCTCCGAGGCGCTCGTGTGACGGGCCCCTGTGCAGGTGGCGGGGAGATCGTCGAATCGCCGGCGCTCGGCTTGAGGAGGCGGCGTGACGCGCACTGTCGCTTCGTCGGTCGTCCCGTCGTCGTGGACGGCGATTCCGCCATTGCACGACAGCAGTCGGATCCAGAGGCGAGCGGGTCCGCGTCGGGCGCGCGTGTCCGTCACCACTAACCGAGTAGGATAACCAAACGAAGTATGGACGGGAGTTCGTCGGTCTCGGCTTCCGGGGTCGAATTCCGGACGATTCTCGATCGGATGGCCGACGCCGTGTTCGCGGTCGACACCGATTGGCACATCACCTACGCCAACGAGGCGGCGCGGGAAGTCTTGGAGTCGGCGATGTCCGAGGCGGTCCTCGGCGACGCCGAGACGATCGACGGACTCCACCTCTGGGAGTCGATCCCGGACGCGGTCGACACCACATTCTACGACCGGTATCACGAGGCGCTGACCGCCCAGGAGCCGGTGTCGTTCGAGGAGTACTACGACCCGCTCGACACCTGGTTCGACGTCCGCGTCTTCCCGTCGGACTCCGGGCTGTCGGTGTCGCTCCGGGACGTCACCGAGCAGCGCCGGCTGGAACGACAGCGCCGGGAGAGCCTCCAAGCCCTCCAGACGCTGTACGCGGTGTCGTCGGACCGGGACCGCACTTTCGAGACCAAAATGGAGTCGATCCTCCGACTGGGAACCCAGTATCTGAGCGTCGACAACGGGTTTCTCACACGGATCGAGCAGGGCACCCAGTACATCGAGACGTCGGTTGCGACCCACCCCGCGCTGACGGCCGGCGAGAGCTGTCCGCTGGACGAGGCCTACTGCAAGCGGACCATCGAACTCGATCGCCTCCTCACCGTCGTCGACGCGTCCGGGGATGGGTGGACGGACGATCCCGCCTACGACCGGTTCGGGCTCGGGACCTACCTCGGCGGGCGCGTCGAGATCGACGGCGAGCTGTACGGCACCCTGTGTTTCGCCGATACCGAGGATCGGGGTGAGGCGTTCACCGACACCCAACGCACGTTCGTGGAACTCCTCACCCGGTGGGCCAGCTACGAACTGGAGCGCCAGGAGGCGCGGGCACAGCTTCAGCGGGAGCGCGATCGGCTGGAGGAGTTCGCGAGCGTTGTTAGCCACGACCTCCGGAACCCGCTGCAGGCCGCTACGGGCCGGACGGACCTCCTCGCAGAGGAGGTCGAAAGCCAGCACCTCCCGCCGCTGGAGCGGGCGCTGTCGCGGATGGAGACGCTGATCGAGGACCTGTTGACGCTGGCGCGGGACGGCGTGCAGGTCGAAGCGCTGGCGGACGTCGACGTCGCGACGCTGGCCGCTGGAGCGTGGGAGACGACCGACACCGTAGGGGCAACGCTGCGGGTCGAGCCCGACCGATTGCAGATCCGGGCCAACGAGTCCCGGCTCCGCCAGTTGCTCGAGAACCTCTTCCGGAATGCTGTAGCGCACGGCGGTGACGACGTCACGGTCACGCTCGGCGGCCTCCCCGACCGCCGCGGGTTTTACGTGGCCGACGACGGCCCGGGGATCCCCGCCGACGAGCGATCTGAGGTGTTCGACGCGGGGTACACCACCTCCGGGTCGGGGACCGGATTCGGGCTGAGCATCGTGAGCGAGATCGCCGAGGCCCACGGGTGGGCGGTCTCGGTGACCGACGCCGAGGGTGGCGGCGCCCGCTTCGACGTCACCGCCGTCGAGTTCGCCGCAGAGTGAAGGCGCCGCGGTGGGAGACGGCGCTCACCGCTTCCCGAGCGCCCGCTCGAAGGTGCGTTGGGCGCGGTCGTACGCCGCGTTACGGTCGACGATCGGGTGGGAGTACTCCGGCGCGAGCCGCTCGCGTTCGGCGCGAGAGAGGTTCGGCCACTCCACGACCTTCCGCGCGGGGACATCCCGGAGTTCGGGCACGTACGCTTTGACGTAGTGGGCGCCGTCGTCGTACTTCGACATCTGGGCGACGGGGTCGAAGATCCGGACGTCCACGCTGTCGGTGCCGGTGGAGGCGATCCACTGCCAGTTGCCGTGGTTGCTGGCGGGGTCGTGGTCGATCAGCTGGCGGGTGAAGTACCGCGCACCCATCCGCCAGTCGATCAATAGGTGCTTGGTCAGGAACGACGCGACGTTCTGCCGCGGCCGGTTGTGGATGTATCCTTCCTCGTTCAGCTGGCGCATCCCGGCGTCGACCAGCGGGTAGCCAGTCTCCCCGCGTTTCCACGCCTCGAAGTGCTCGTCGTCGTTCTCCCACGCGATCGGGGTGGGAAAGTCCGTGTAGTTCTCCACGAGCAGCGTCGGATTGTGGTACAACAGGTGGTAGTTCTGCTCGCGCCACGACAGCTCGTAGCGGTATTTTCCGACGTTTCGGCGGGCGTTTCCGGAGGCGGCGTCGTACCGCTCGGTGGCGTCAGCCCACACCTCCCGGATTCCGATCATCCCCGCCGCGAGGTACGGCGAGAGTCGCGAGACCGCGCCGACGGGCCGCTCGACTGCGAGCCGCATGTCGTCGCGGGTGTCGTTGTACGTCTCGATGCCGGCACGGAGGAACCGATCGTACCGCTCGCGGGCGGCGCGGTGCCCCGCGTCGGGGATGTCGATGTCGGCGTCGACGTCGGGGATGGTGCCGTCGGTGTCGGCGGCGACCGACGCCAGCGCGTCGGCGTCGGGCGTCGCCGACGGCGGATGTTTGTGCGCCTCCTGCCAGTCGTCGTAGAACCGGCTGTGATTCGGGTACTCCGGGTCCAACCGCGCAGGATCGACGAGCACGAGATCCGTGGCCGACTCGGTGGGGACCGCGTCGTCGACCCGGCGCTGTCGGTTGCGGCGCGCCGGCCGGTAGTGGGTGTTGTAGTAGACCCGGTCGGCGTCGGTTGCGTCGACGAGCTCCGCGAGGACGTCGGCGGGCGCGCCCGAGCGGACCACGAGATCCGAGCCGAGTTCCCGATACTGCTCACGGAGGTCGCGTACGCCATCAAGCAGAAACGCCCGTTGTCGGGTGCCGATCTGTTTCAGGAGGTCCGGGTTGACGACGTACACCGGAAGCGTAACGTCGTCGGCCGCGGCGCGCGAAAGTCCCCTGTTGTCGGGGACCCGAAGGTCTCGCTGGTGCCAGAAGAGGTTCATACCTGTTGGTTGGACCCGAGCGGTATGAGTGGTATGGCCGGCGGGATCGGCGCCCGGGGCACCGGCCGACCGCGACGCGCCCTCACTCGATGGCGCCTTCCTCACGGTCGGCGCCAAGGAGCCGCGGAAGCGCGGTGTTGGCGAACGTCAACCCGACGACGAGGATGATCGGCGCAAAGAAGATGCCGTAGAACCCCAGGACGACCGGCCCAATGGTGTACCCGAGCATCAGCAATCCGACGTGGGTCTCCTTCCCGGAGAGCAGCGGCCGGAGCACGACGTCCGGAATCGTGTCGACCAGCACGACCGCGACCACCAGGAACCCGGCGATCCACGCCAGGTTCACCGGATCGCCCCCGAGCAGGATCGGGAGGGCAGCAACAGCGGTGAGCGGCAGGTAGACGATCTTCATCCCGACGACCGGGATCAGGCTGGCGACGCCGGTGAGCGCGCCGGCAAGGGCGGGATAGGGAACCTCCGCTGGCGCGGGCGCCAACACGTTGTACGCGCTGAACACCGCGATGGCGATGAGCGAGATCGCGAGGACGTTCAGGAGGTTCCCGAACAGAACGGCTTCGAGTTCATCGTCGACGGCCTCGAGGTACTCCCTGATGAGGGCCTCGTCGTCGAACCGGACCAGCCACTCGTTGATCCGGTGGCCGTCGACCAGGAGGTAGTAGGTGACGATGAGGGTGATAAACAGGTTCAGGAAGAACTGCGAAACCAGGGAGGTCAGAAAGGTGGCGTGGTTCGACACGAACGCCACGAACGGATCGAGGTCACCCGACTGGTAGGCATCGTAGAACCCTTGCATCGAGAGCTCGGGAATGGAGGCGACGCCGCCGAACCACTCGACGTTTCGGGCGGCGACGTCGATCAGGGCGTACTGTTCGGCGAACTGCCCCGCCTCGACCGCCAGCAGCACTGTCGCGTAGCTCACGAGCAAGATTAGCGGGAGCGCCAGGGAGCCCACGGCGATGATCGCGCGGACGTTGGCGGGGAGCCGAAACTGGCGGAGCAGCCGGTGGTACCGCCGCGTCGAGTAGTACAGAAAGACCGCGATCGTCAGGGAGGCGATGAACTCGTAGGCCAAGACTGCGATGACGGCCGCAACCGAGAGTCCGAAAACGGCGACAGCGAACCGTTTCGCGTTCATACGTCCGAGCGCTCCCGACATCCTAATAATCGTTACTCTGTCGCGGTGGACACGCCGGCGGCGTCCGACGCCGATTGGCGGGCTACGGTCGGCACCGATGCCCGGAGCGCTCAGCCGCGAGCGAGTCGGACCGAAGACCGAAGCCGCTGGGTGTCGTACCCACCGTCTGCGATGGACGTCACCGACTCCCCGGGCGCCGACCCGCCGACCCCGGCGTACGCCGACGCCGACGCGATCCTCGGCGAGGACGGAACCTACCGCTACCGGCTGTCGCGGACGTGGGCACCGGGACCGACCGCGGCGTTCGTGCTGCTCAACCCCAGTACCGCCGACGCGACGACCGACGACCGGACTCTCACGCGGTGCGTGCGGTACGCCGCCGGGATGGGGTTCGGGCGGCTGATCCTCGTGAACCTCTTTGCGCTGCGGAGTTCCGACCCGGCCGACCTCGACGCCCACCCCGCACCAGTGGGCCCCGAGAACGACGCCCACATCGCGGCCGCGGCGCAGGCAGCCGACAGGGTGCTCGTCGGATGGGGTAACGCCGGCACCAAGCGGGGACGAGCACGCGACGTCGCGGGGCGTCTCGACGCGGACCTGTACGCGATCGGCACGACGAACGCGGGGCATCCACGGCACCCGAGCCGGACCCCCTACGACACGGCGGTCGAACGGTTCAGTTACGAGGACGAGGAGTGACCGCCGTCGGGAGTCGGTCGGTACGCGAAGCGGTGGAACGCGACCCCGCAGGCCTCACACGCCACCCCGTGCGGCGGTTCGCCGTCGGGGTCTCCGAGGCTGTGGCCACAGCAGTCGTCGAGACGTCCCTCGACGAGGGCGTCGCCGCAGGCGGGGCAGGTGTCGAGAAACGCACACAGCGCGTCGGCGGCGACCGCGCGGAACGCCGGGGAGAGGTCGGTGTCGCGGAGGGCCGCGGCCGCGGCAACCTCGGCAATCGCGACCGGGCGGTGGAGCCAGCTCGTCGAGCCGTCGGTCCCGGTGACGACCAGGAACGTCTCCGAACCGGGGCGTTCGACCCGCGCCGACGCGGCCGCCGGGCTCGCGTCGCGAGCGGTCGCCGCGAGCCGGTCGTCGGAGCCCGCCGCGAGGTCGTCCATTCGCTCGCGCCAGGCCGTCTCGAACCCCGCGCTGATCCCCAGGCGGTCGCCGTCGGCGGCAACGACCCCGGCGTCGGCGAGCGACCCGATGACCGCTTCCGGGTTCGCGTCGTCGGCGTCCAGATCCGCGAGCGCGTCGGAGTCGGCGGGCGCGCCGTGGTCGAAGAAGTCACCCGGGAGCGGGTCGACCAGCGCGGGCGCAAAGCGCGGGGTGAACGGGAGCAGATAGCCCCGGAGCCAGATCCCCGTCGTCCCGAGGGCGCCGACAGCGGTGGCGGCGAGCGGACTGCGAAGCGCCACGAGGGCGACCACCACCAGCAGAACGGCGGCGTTCACCAACGTACAGGCGCGGCACCGGTTCGCCCCGGTGTACTCGGGGCGGCGGAGTCGCCGGAGCGGAATCACACCGTCAGGGACGGGACGGAGCCACCTGAGGCTATCGAGATCCGTCGGGACAGTCCGGTCGCGCGGCGTCCACACCGACGGGAGGGCTGGCACAGGTCACAGTGTGGAGGGTACTGTTTAGTTAAGACTGGATCCGCTGTGATAGTGGCTGAGAAGACCTCGAAAGCCCCTGCGCTCTCGACTCGATGGGCTCGCTGCGATCCTCGTCGTTCGCTGCGCTCACTCCTGTGGTTCTTGTCTCGCCCGTCTTCGTCGAGAGCGCAGCCCCTTCCAGTCCCGCCCGTGGCGGTTGTTCGACCAGCATTCGCTTAACTAAACACGACCGTGTGGAGGATGGAAAGGGTTAAGTTAAGAATTATTAAATATATAACTATGCGTAAAGTGGATCGGCGGAAGTTCGTCAGCGGCATCGGCGCAGCGACCCTCGCAGGCATCGCCGGGTGTAGCGGCGGTGGCGGCGGGAGCGGCGACGGTGACTCCGGCGGCGACAGCGACGGTGACTCCGGCGGCGACACGGAGACCGAGGCGGGAAGCGACATGCCCGCTCACACCGACCCGTCGACGTATCCCGACTTCGACCCGGCGGATCCCGAGTTCCCGCAACTGACCAGCACGCTGCTCGACAACGGCTTCGAGACCGGGTCGCTGAACGACCTCGAACGGCTCCAGGAGAACCCCCGCGACGAGCCGCGGTACGGCCAGCCCGTCGCTGAGACGCCCGACGACGAGAGCGAGTGGCTGGATCCCGACACGCTGGAGTTCTCGCTGACGCCGACTGAGGACCCGACAGTGTACGAGGAGACCCTGCGGCCGCTGCTCGACAACATCGCCGAAGAGACCGGTAAGGAGGTCAACTACGCGTCGCTCGACTCCTACGCCGCACAGGTCGAGGCGATGCGTTCCGAGCGCCTCCACCTTGCCGGCTTTTCGACGGGTGCGGTCCCGTACGCGGTCAACATCGCCGATGCAGTTCCGTTCTCGGTCCAGATCGACGGGTCCGGTGAAAACGGGTCGTTCGGTTACCGGCTCTGGCTGATCACGCAGGTCGACAACCCCGATATCGGCTCGCTCGAGGATCTCGCGGGCGACCCGATGGAGAACGTCGCCCACGCCGACCCGTCGTCGAACTCCGGGAACCTCGCGCCGCGGGCGCTGTTCGAGAATCAAGGCGTCGTCCCCGAGGAAGACTACGAGGTGAGCTACTCCGGTGGCCACCAGCAGAGTTCCCTTGGCGTCGCCAACGACGACTACGAGGCTGCGCCGGTCTGTTCGACGTGTTACGCCCGCGTCGTCAACGACGGGCAAATCGATCCCACGCAGGTCAAGGCGGTGTACGCGTCCGACCCGTTCCCGACGACGGCGTTCTCATACGTCAGTACGCTTCATCCGGACATCCAAGAGGGCGTCCGCGCGGCGTTCCTCGACTACGACTACCAGGACACCACCATCGCCGAGGAGTTCGAGGGCCGCGGCACCTGGATCGAGATCGACTACGCGACGGTCTGGGACATCATCCTCCAGATTCAAGAGTCGCTCGAGGTCGAGTACCAGACCGGTAACCTCGAAGGGTAACGACCTAGCGCCCGTTTTTTATAGACCACTCGTTTCATAATTCAACCATGCTCTCAGTAACAGACCTACAAAAGACCTACCCGTCGGGTGACGAGGCGCTGAAGGGTGTCTCACTGGACGTGACGGGCAACGAGACCGTCTCTATGATCGGTCCAAGCGGAGCCGGCAAGAGTACGTTCATCCGGTGTGTCAACCGGCTCACCGAACCGACCGGCGGCAGCGTCGAACTCGACGGCCTCGAAATCACCGGCCTCTCGGGGAAAGCGCTCCGGAAGGCCCGCCGCGACATGGGGATGATCTTCCAAGAGTACAACCTCATCGAGCGGTTGACAGTCATGGAGAACGTCCTGTCGGGGCGACTCGGGTACGTCAGCACCTGGGACGCGTTCCGCCGAAAGTTCGCCGGCGACGACATCGCGCGGGCGTACGAAGTGCTAGATCGCGTCGGGCTCGGCGGCCACGAGAACAACCGGGCCGACGAACTCTCCGGCGGCCAGCGCCAGCGAGTCGGGATCGCACGCGCCGTTCTTCAGCGGCCGAAGATCCTGTTGGTCGACGAGCCGACCAGCAGCCTGGATCCCGAGACCTCCCGTGCAGTTATGGACCTCCTCACCGAAATCGCAGCAGAGGACGACATTCCGGTGTTGATCAACATCCACGAGGTCGACCTCGCAGTGGAGTACGCCGACCGGGTGGTCGGGCTCCGCGACGGCCAGAAGGTCTTCGAGGGCGATCCGGAGGATCTCGACGAGACCGCGAAAGGACAGATCTACCGCGGTGAAGAGATCCCCGAGGGCGCTGGCCCGGCCGGGAAGGTCGCCGCGGAGGCCAGCACCGTGGGCGAAACGGCCGCCGGCGAGGGCGACCTCAGAAGCACCTGAGATGGCGACCGAACAACAACCCCGTCGGGAGTGGTCGCGGCCCACTGCGTTCTACAACCACTACGTGAAATGGGCAGTGTACCTCGCCATTACGGTGTTCCTGCTGTGGAGCGCGTGGAACATGCGAATCGCTCCCGACCGGATCCTCGCCGGGTGGGACGCCGCCGTCGGGTTGGTTCAGGGGATGGTTCCGCCGGAGATCACCACCCAGTTCAAAAACGAACTCCTGATAGAGGGGCTGATCGAGAGCGTGGCAATGTCGGTGATCGCGACGATCATCGGCGTGATCCTGTCGATCCCGGTGGCGTTTATGGCCGCCGAGAACATCGCACCGAAACCCGTCTACTGGACCGGTCGGGGTATCATCACCGGCTCCCGGGCGCTCCACGAACTCATCATCGCGATCATCGCGGTCAAGGCGGTCGGGATCGGCGCGCTCGCCGGCGTAATCGCGCTGTCGTACAAGACCGTCGGCTTCTTCGCGAAACTCCTGGCCGAGGAGATCGAAGACATCGACACCGGCCAGATGGAGGCCGTCGAGGCCACCGGCGCGAGCCGGATCCAGACGCTCCTGTTCGGCGTCGTCCCGCAGGTGATGCCGCGGATCGTCGGGCTGACCATCTACCGGTGGGACATCAACATTCGGCACAGCACCATCGTGGGGATCGTCGGGGCTGGCGGGATCGGCGCGACGCTCCTGAACTCCTTCGACCAGTACGATTACGACTTCTTCCTCACGATCATTCTGGCGATCATCGCCATCGTCATGGTGGGTGAACTCATCAGTACCTACGTCAGGGGGCGGATCCAGTGACCGACTACCAGACTTGGCAGCGACGAACCCCTCGACAGCGGATCGGGCGGTACGCCCTGATCCTGATCGGGATCGTCGCCGCCGCGGTCTCCTGGCAACTGTTACAGATCAACTACAGCTACCTCAGCACAGCACCCGTCGAGTTCATGGACTTGGTCAACCGGATGTACCCCCCCAATGTGGGGTACACCGGGCAGGTCATTTCGCCGCTGATCGAGACGGTCCACATCGCGATCCTGGGGACGGCACTCGCGATCCTTATGTCGATCCCGGTGTCGCTGCTCGGCGCGGAGAACACCACCCCGAACAGGTACACCTTCCTCCTCGGGAAGTTCATCATCTCGGCGTCGCGGTCGGTGAACGTCATCATCTGGGCGCTGGTGTTCGTGATCGTGTTCGGGTCCGGTGCGCTGGCTGGGACCCTCGCTATCGCGGTCCGGTCGATCGGGTTCTGCTCGAAGCTGATCGCAGAATCCATAGAGGAGATCGATCCCGGCCAGGTCGAAGCGATCACTGCGACAGGTGCAAACTCGATGGAGGCCGCAATCTACGGCATCGTCCCACAGATCAAACCCGCCTTCATCGGCGTCGCCACCTACCGGTGGGACATCAACGTCCGCGCGTCGACGATCATCGGGTTCGTCGGGGCCGGCGGGATCGGCGTCGAACTCAACACGTCAATCAACTTTTTCGCGTGGGGACAGGTGCTCACGATCCTGATCGCGATCCTCGGGATCGTGATCATCAGCGAGGTCGTGTCGGCGTACCTCCGGCGGAAGGTGCGTTGAGACGGGACACCCCGACAGTCCGGACCCGTTATGCGTCCGTCCGAAGCCGTCGTAACACTCGATATCCGGGTCGGCGATATGCTACGTGAGTTGTCAGGGTGTGGATCACCGAGTCACGACCGGTGCGTTTCGGGAATGCGAACTGACGGCGTATTCGGGTTCCAACGGTCGCCGCGCGTGAAGTGGCGGAACACGCGCCGAAGAGCGTCTGACGGTCGGATCTGCGCGGGGCAGAGGTTCAGGGCGGGCGGCGGTCGTTTCGTACAATCGAACGGACGGCGACGCGACCGGCAGCAGAACCAGACCTGCCGGAACGACGCCCGTACAGACGAACGAGACCGACGAGAAATCGTAGTATACGACCCAAAGGTGGTTCGAATTGTCGAACCGTGGCTGCCGACCGTGATCTGTCGAATGAAAAGTAAATAATATTAGCAATTCAGTTTCGTCAGACCGGTACAGACCGTCAAGCGTCCCGCAGTATATATTATTATTATTATTCATTGCGGTCGGAATTCAACGCGTACACCGTCGGATATGCGACGTTCCGGCGTATACTCCGAGAGAACCAGTCACGTATGGTCGTGCCCGGAGCGGTACTGTGGGATATATATAGAAAAGTCCATAGTATTATATAGGGCAGCGATAACACGCTTAAAGTGAGAATGAACTCAGCAAAGTCACGGCGCAGATTCCTCAAGGGAGCCGGTGCGGCGACTGTCGCAGGACTCGCTGGCTGTTCGGGACAGGGTGGCGACGGTGGCTCCGGCGACGACGGTGGCTCCGGCGACGACGGTGGCTCCAGCGACGACGGAACCACGATGGGATCCGGGGGCGGCAGCGACGTCACGATCAAGTTCTGGCACGCAATGGGCGGCGACCTCGCCCAGCGGATCGACGACATCGTGAACAGTTTCGAGGAGCAAAGCGACGGGATCACCGTCGAGACCACCTCCCGGAACAGCTACCGGGACAACCTCAACGCCACGACGTCGGCGGTCAGCTCCGGCAGCCCGCCGGCGCTCTCGCAGATCTTCGAGATCGGGACCCAGCTGGGCGTCGACAGCCAGGCGTTCGTTCCCGTCGAGGACATCATCCCCAGCGGCCAGATCGACTTCGACAGCTTCCTCGATCCGGTGCTGGACTTCTACCGGATCGACGGGAAGCTGAACTCGATGCCGTTCAACTCGAGTAACGCGATCATGATGTACAACCGGGACGCCTTCGAGGAGGCGGGGCTCGACCCCGACTCCCCGCCGACGAGCTACCAGGGCGTCACCGAGGCCGCCAACACGCTCACGAGCCAGGGTGTCGTCGAGCAGGGGATGACGTTCCCCAACCACTCGTGGTTCGTCGAGTCCTGGTTCGCACAGCAGAACACCACCCTCGTCAACAACGACAACGGTCGGGCCGGCCGCGCAACGGAGTCGAACCTCGACTCCGACGCCGCACAGAACATCTTCGAGTGGTGGGTCGACCTCTACGAGCAAGACCAGTACCTGAACCCCGGCATCGAGGCGTGGGGCGAAGCCCAGCAGGCGTTCCTCACCCAGCAGACCGGGATGATCATCTACTCGACGTCGAGTATCGCCCCGATGAAGCAGGGCGCTGCGGACAACGGCTTCGAGCTCGACACCGCGTACCTGCCC
>Ga0102939_1000094_pt1 | contig 28208 bp, 29 predicted proteins | sample SalPon2_B_H2O_MG_FD_78214 | JGI IMG/M metagenome (GOLD analysis project Ga0102939, IMG submission 78214) | Salt pond water microbial communities from South San Francisco under conditions of wetland restoration - Salt Pond MetaG R2_B_H2O_MG | ecosystem: Environmental > Aquatic > Non-marine Saline... | reverse complement strand
GTTTCTCCTGTTTCTGGGCCGGTGTTTCGTACTGGTCGACGGTCTGCTGAGAACTGCTGTGGTTTTCCAGATGCCTTTTCATTGCTTCTGCGATGGCGTCAGGTACTGAGTGGTTCTGTGTACCCTGATCCCATGCGATCTGCGGTGAACGGATGTCATCAAGTTGTTTGATGACGTCATCTCCTGATGCACCGCTTCTGAGTGCGAGACTGGTCATTCTTCCGAGGGCCTGTGTGAAGCTCTGTGTGTAGCCTCCACTTTTGCCTAGGTTGGCGAATACTTCGAAAGGTCCGTTGTTCTCGGAGTTGTTGATTGTGACGAATAGGTCGCCGTAGGCTGTTTCAATTTCCTGTGTGGTTCCCTGAGCGACTTTAGGCCTTTCCTTGATGCTGTTGTTATCGTCGCCCATAGTCGTGGATTGGCCTGTGTGTTGTGTATCGGCCTGGATCCCTTCCTGAGTGATTTCGTTGTCGAGATCTCCATCTTCCTTCGCCATTTCTTGTTCGGGGTCTTCTGTTTCCTCCTGTACCTGAAGGCCGGTGTCGCCGACTACCTCCTTGAACTCGTTGCTCTGTAGAAGGTCCTCTGCACCTCCGAACTCTTCTATGATTTCAGAAAGCATATCGACCTTGTCCATGTCTGTCAGGGTATTTTCCTTGTTGGTCTGCATAACCTGAGTGTCTCTTGTTCCGTCACGATAGACTGTCATACCCTTGACTCCTTTCTCGTAGGCTCGCATGTAGGCCTCGCGGACATCATCTTTGGTTGCCTCGTTAGGGAAGTTACAGGTCTTGGAGATTCCGCTGTGGTTGTACTTCTGGAATGCTGCCTGGATGTCGATGTGTTCCTTTGCACTGACTTGGTCTGCGGTAGCAAACATCTCTTTGACCTCGGCTGGTAGCTGTTCGTCAGGGATGGATTCGACTCCTTCCCATTCATTGTTCTCCATCTTCTCCTGTGCAGCTGCCTTGACTTCCTCGATATCTACGTCGTTAGCTTCCAGGGCCTTGATGAAGTAATCATCGAACTCGACGAGCATGTCCTCTCCCTGGATATCCTTAGCTACGTTCTTGAAATAAGCCAGCGAGAAAATCGGTTCACATCCACCAGAGGTGTTTCCGATCATAGAAGTTGTTCCGGTCGGTGCAATCGTGGTTGTGTTATGGTTACGCAGTTTGAGACCGTCCTCGAACTCTTCAGGGTCAAGGCCGCCAGTGTACTGTTCGAACCAGTCTGCGTACTCTGTAGGGTTGGCCCACTTGGATTTCTCCCATTCAGGGAACTCTCCACGCACTTCAGCAAGCCTGTGGGATTCTTCTACTGAAAATCTTGTGATCAAGCGCTGGATTTCCTCTGCGATCGCTACCGATTCATCGCTTCCGTAACGAACACCTAGCTGGATAAGCATCTGGGCGAATCCCATAAGACCGAGCCCTACCTTTCTGAGATCGGTTACAGTATCTTCGATCTCTTCGAGCGGGAATTCGCTCATTGTGACAACATTATCAAGGAATCTCAGACCCGTCTTAGCGATTTCCTCGAACTCTTCCATGTTAAGTGCTTCCTGCAGGTACTCCTGTACTGCAGCTTCCAGATCGGCCTCGTTACTGAAGTCATAACGGCCCTGGTTTTCTTCCTTCCACTCAGGGAAGGATAGAGCTGTCCCCTCGCCCTGATCATCTACAAGAAGCGATAGATTGATGTGGCCCAGGTTACAGGCCTCGTAGTTTTCCAGAGGCTGTTCTCCACAAGGATTTGTGGCCTCGATAGTGTGTTCTGGATGTTTTTCGGTGTCGAAGCTGTGCATGTCGTTGGCCTCGTCGTACATGAACAGGCCTGGTTCTCCGTTTCTCCATGCTCCGTCTATAAGAGTCTCCCAGATGAACCGTGCTGGAAGAGTCATCTCCTCGCCTGGCTCAAGATCGATATCGAACTCTTCGATCTCCTCGCCGAATGAAGCTGCGTGATCTCTCCAGAAGTTATCGTCCTTACCCTGGTCCGATCCTGCGGCCTCCGGATACCATTCTTCGTCGCGGTTGTAGAACTGTGCTGTCTCTTTTGCGACTTCGAAAGGTTCTCCAGTTCTAGGATTTGTCAATGTGTATTCTTCGTCGTTTTTGACGGCCTCCATGAAGTTCTCTGTCAGGCCGACTGAGATGTTGAAGTTGGAGAGGTTACCTTCCTTTCTCTTTGATACGATGAATCTGAGGACGTCCGGGTGATCAATCTTCATGATTCCCATCTGTGCTCCTCTTCTCTTGCCTCCCTGCTTGATGGTTCCACACATAGTGTCGAAGACCTGCTGGAAGCTTAGAGGACCTGATGCGATCCCTCCTGTGGAGGAGACGATGTCTCCTTTAGGCCTCATCAGATGGAACGGGTATCCCATTCCTCCTCCTGACTGGAAGATCTTTGCAGCGTCGTGTACTTTGTTGAAGATCGAGTCCATGTCGTCTTCAGGGTGAACAACGAAACAGGCGGATAGCTGCTGTAGATCTGCTCCTGCGTTCATCAGTGTAGGAGAGTTAGGCATGAATTTCTGATGTGTCATCAAGTCGTAAAATTCCTGCCATGCGTCCTCGTAGTCGACGTCGTCGTATTTTTTCTCTGGTTGTGCAACGTTTTTTGCCACTCTTTCAAACATTTCCTCGGGGGTCTCCGTTACATCTCCATCCTCGTCTTTCAGAAGATATCTTGCTGGCAGAATACGATCGTACGCGTTTTCTGTCAGTCTTTTTTCCACGGTTTCTCCTTTTACTCTTTTTACCGGTAGCTCGAAATCTGACTTCTGTTCTAGCTTTGCCATGTTAACACCATAGTGAAATACAGGTTCGCAATCATGATTTAATCCTCTTTCAAGGCCTTGATCTCCTCTTTAAATGATTCAACATCGTCAAATGAGTCATAAACTGATGTAAAACGGATATAGGCTACTTCATCTCTTTTCTGCAGCTCTTCTTTGACTTTTTCGCCAATTTTCTCTGATTCTATGCTTTTACGACCCCTCAGCATAGATTTCACTTCTTCTACAATTTCCTCAATTTCTTCTTCCGTAATGGATGTCTTGTTTGCTGCTATGTCGACGCCTTCTCTTACTTTTTCTTCCTGGAACTTCTCGTCTTCTTTACCACTCTTGACAACAGTCAAATCCAATTTCTCTGCAGTTTCATAAGTCGTAAATCTTCTGCCGCAGTTCTTGCACTCTCTACGTCTTCTGACCTTGTCTTCAGATTCTCTGGTGTCAATCACTCGTGTCGAACTTTCCTCACAGTAGATACATTTCATAGGATATAGTTACCTCTGTCTCGTTGAAATCAGTACTGGTTCAATTCGATATATAGGGAGAACTTTCTCCCGCCCCCACAATATGTCGTGTATTATTTTATAGTAGCCAGAAATTGCTTAAATATCTGTTGACGAAAAACATTATTTCACGAAGCAGTAACAAATCTCCATAAGTGTTTTAATCAGTAGGCTTCACATACATTCTATGGCACACCATTATGCTGGCGGTCCTCCGGTTGAAGCACTCAATAACCTAGAAATACCTGTAGATGAAGGAGTAGAAAATATTACGTTACCGGGGTCTGATGCCAGCTACGAACTTGACTTCGATCTCGATCTTGGGCAACTGGTTCACGACGGCGATCTAGTTCAGGCAGAGGTAGCGAAGGGACTAACGGTATTCGAGGAGTTCATGCATAATTATGAAGACAGCGAGACCGGCCTTGAAGTCTTCCTTGGTTATGCGGACAACGACTGGACTGCAGAGGTTATGTGGCATGCAACAGATATGAGCCGAGATAGTATTTACTCGATTACAGAAGTCCTTGAAGATGAGTACGGTCTTGTAGAGACCGACTTTGGAAATGTAGAGTTAACTCGGGATGGAGAGAGTATGTATGAGACATTTTTGCACCTCTCGGAACAAGCATAGTTTTCAAGTTAACCAATCAAAAGTGAGATAACGTATCATGACAATCATACCTGACACCTCTATCATTATTGACGGAAAACTCTCCTACCTCATCGAAAAAGGAGACATAGAGGAAGACATAGTAATACCGGAATTCGTAGTAGACGAACTCGAAAACCAGGCCAACGAAGGCAAGGAAACCGGTTACAAAGGAATCGAAGAGATAAAAGAAATCAGAATGCTGGCCAAAAGAGAAGGCCTGAAACTCGAATTTAAAGGCCGTAAACCTACGACCGAAGAGATAGAGATGGCTCACTCCGGCAGGATCGACGCACTGATCCGTGACATGGCCGAGGAAATCGAAGCGACACTTTATACTGCTGACCAGGTTCAGGGGAAGGTCGCTAGAGCTAAGGGAATAGATGTAAGAGAGTTCGAACAGGAGCAGGAGGTAGAGTTCTCACTTAAAGACTACTTCGACGATAAAACAATGAGCGTACACCTGAAAGAAGGTGCAACTCCGAAGGCCAAGAGAGGTCTTCCGGGAGAGTTCGAACTTGAAGAGATCGGAGAAGACATACTTTCACACGACGAAATGTACCGCTTGATTAACGAGACAATGGAGAAGGCAGAAGTCTCCAACGAAGGCCTTCTGGAGATGGAGGAAGAAGGCGCGACAGTCATCCAGCTCGGAGAGTACAGGATCGCCATGACACGGCCTCCTTTCTCCGAAGCAGCGGAGATCACAGCTGTAAGGCCTGTCGCAAAAGTTACTCTCGATGATTACGAGATGAGTGAGAAGCTTCTCAACCGTTTGAAGACCGAGGCCGAGGGAATCCTGGTTGCAGGAGCGCCGGGCCACGGAAAATCCACGTTTTCACAGGCACTTGCAGAGTACTACAGAGAGCAAGGCCAGGTTGTGAAGACTATGGAGAAGCCTAGAGACCTCGATGTCAGCGAGGATATCACGCAGTATACTGCACTGGATGAGTCTATGGAAAACACTGGTGACTTCCTTCTGCTGGCCCGTCCTGATTATACCGTATTCGACGAGGTAAGGAAGACTGATGACTTCGAGGTATTCTCCGACATGCGTATGGCAGGAGTCGGAATGATCGGTGTTGTCCACGCTTCGGAAGCGGTCGATGCTGTTCAGAGGTTGATTGGAAGGGTAGAGCTCGGGATGATTCCACAGGTCTGTGACACAGTAGTCTTCATCAGAGACGCCCAGATCGCGGAAGTATACAAGATCGAACTTACAGTCAAGGTGCCTGAAGGAATGACAGAGGAAGATCTTGCAAGGCCTGTAATCCAGATCTCAAGGTTTGAAGATGATGCCCCGCAGTACGAGATCTACACCTACGGAGAGGAAACCGTAGTAGTTCCAGTATCCGACAGAGATGAGCGAGAGACCGGAACGCAGAAACTGGCGAAGGATCAGCTCAACCATTACTTCCAGCAGTATGCCGATAACCCCAGGATAGATTTCCTATCAGACAACCATGTACAGGTGGACGTCGAAGAAGACAGTATCGCACAGATAATAGGCAAAGGCGGCCAGAACATCGACAGAATAGAAAACGAATTAGGCCTCGACATAACCGTCGAACCCAAGACCAACACCTTGAAGAGCGATACAGGCTTCAACGTTGAGGAACGTGGAAACTCCGTGATCATCGGCGTTGGTGACGATATGTCGGGTCAGGAAGTAGATATCTACGATAATGAAGAATTCCTTTTCGCAGCTACAGTCGGGAAGAATGGAGAGATATCTCTGACCAAACAGTCCGATCTAGCAGGCCGAGTACTTGGTGCAGCAGAGGCGGAGAATCTGAAGGTTAGAAGCTGAAAATAGAATTAAATACAAAATCCGGTCATTAAAATAAGAAAAGATTTTTGGAGGCCTTCACCGGTGTTCCTGTCTCTTCTCTTTCTTCTTTCGTATCTGGGTGTTGATGTCGCCTAGTACAGTATCCAGAACGTCCATCATCTCCCATCCCTCTTCCTGAGCGGTAACAATACCGTACTCGCAGTCCAGCTTCACAGTGAACTCGTAACGATGCTTTTTACCGTCTTTATCCGACTTCCGGACTCTTACGTTTAGATCTCTAGGATTCTTGACCTTACGGCCGATAGTACCTCTCATCGCCGTTTCAATCTTCTCATGGACTACGGCCTTCTCTTCAGCTACCTCAAGGCCTGTAATCTGGACCAGCATCATGTCGCTAACCTGGAAGTCAGCCACGTAGTCGATGAAGTCTTTAACTGCAACAACGCTAACAGGGTAATCATCATCAGTAATAATTATCTGGCCGCTTTCATGATCGTTCATCAACTCGATCGCCTCACGGCCCTCCATATGGCCTTCATGTGTTAAAGGAGTTCTGTTCATGATCTCGCTGACATCGATATCTGTCATTTTCAGCTTCTGGTCGCCGCCGGCGATCTGAGTCTCCTTTCCTGTAGGGCCTGAAGTTCCGCCCGAGTCTGGGCTTTCCTTCGGTACAATCGTTTTCAGGATATCAGTGCTGGCGACCATTCCGGTCATGTTACCGTTCTCATCTAGAACAGGTAGACGGGAGATGTTGTTGTCCAGCATCTTGTGTCGGGCCTCTTCGATACTGTCATCCTCAAATACGCGGAGAACTTCCTGAGAACCGATAGTTCTCGTGTGTACGTCTTTGATCTCTTCCGCGTCTGCGAGGACCTCTCTGAACTCTTTATCACCTATTTTACCGGCGAAGTTGCCGCCTTTCTCAAGCACCATCATCTTCTGGCCCGAGTTTATTCTGAGTTCAGCCAGATCTACCAGAGAATCGCTTTTCTCGAAGTTCGGAGGCTGATGCATTACTTTCTCGATTTTCGTGCTCTGAGGGTTGAACTGGATGTGCCGGATGATCTCTCTGTATCCAACTGCTCCTTTCAGGTTGTTCTTACCGTCAACTACAGGAACGGCCCTGAGATTGTCCTCCTCCATTCTCGTCTTGATTTTCGAGACTCTCATGTCCGGTGAAACTGTTACCGGATCAGTGTTCAGTACCTCTTCCGCTGTTACATTATTTACAGAGTTCATGACAGATCACCTATCGACAAGGAACTTGTCGGAGTTTTCATCCATGTCGATGAAGTTGGTGGCGGACTCTCTGATCTCTTTGGCGGAGCTTCTTCCGAAGCTCATGACTTCTACCCTGCAACCCATCGACTTCAGGTGGTCAACGAGAACTGCGAAGTCTCCGTCACCAGTCACAAGGACAATGGTATCAAGTTTCTTGGCCTGCTGGATCATGTCGACGGTCATGCCGAGATCCCAGTCTCCTTTCTTTTCTCCTCCGTAGAACTCCTTCAACTCCTTGATCTCAACTTCGTAACCGATCTTGCGAAGGGCCTCGAAGAAATTGCTTTCATCAGGCGTATCTGCCTTTATAACGTATGCAGAAGCTCTTACAAGCTTTCTGTTCATTACTGCTGCGTCAAGAAGCTTCTCAAAGTCTACCTTGGAACTGTAAAGATTTTTAGCGCTGTAGTACATGTTTTGAACGTCAACGAAGACGCCCACTCTCTGGTCTTTATGTATATTTGACATTAATTTAACCTCTGATTTCTAGAAAATCGATTTAAGAACGATTTTCGGTACAATCAACAAAGAACGCAGGAACCTTAAAAGAACTTCGGTAATCTATCTGGAGACTTCTACAAAGGAAGGTTTATGCCCACGTAAGTCCTCTAATCTCGGAGTTTTCGCCTAATCTTTTCACGGATGGCCGCAGGGATTTACAATTGCTTCTGTTTTAAATAGATCTTTGAGGCTAGGAACATATTCTCAGGTCGGTAGAAACTGCTTCGACACCTAGGAATTTGAGTTAGGAGACTGTGGATACCATATTATTTATTCTTTCCTGATGTCTCAGGTCTGGATTCCTCTTATGGAGAAATAATTTATGGAGAAATAATCTTTGATGAAACAGGATGAGATGCGAGGAAGGTTTTGGATGCAGTTTATCCCATTCCATGACTTGTAACCGTATAAGCTGATCCTGTTTCAGTAAGGTCGAGGACTTTATCTTAGACTCTGAGATCTAAAATTTTTTCCAAGTTCTCCTTGTACCCTGCTCGTTCATCGCTCGGCGTTTCAAGTACCATCGGCAGATCCTCGAACTCTTCGGAGTTGACAACGTTACTGAATCCTTTGTCACCGATTTCCCCATAACCGATATCTTGGTGGTTGTCTTTCTCAGATCCTCTCTTGTCTTTTGAGTCATTTAGGTGAAGAACTTTGATCTTCTCTAGGCCGATATCCTCCTTGATTTCCTGGATAAAGTCTTTAAATCCCTGTTTGGACACGAGGTCGTAACCCGCTGCGTGTGCATGGCAGGTATCGATGCAGACCCCGATTTTTTCCTCAGGCGTGTCTGCGTGTTTGATCATGTCTCTAAGCTCGCCCATAGATCTTCCGAGTGTTGTACCTTTCCCAGCTGTATTTTCAAGTAAAAGTGTTACGTTTTCCGGAATCTCCAGTTCATCAATGCCTTCTGAAATCCTCTTAACCCCGGTATTTCTTCCTGAACCGGTATGTGCCCCAGGATGAAAGACAACGTATTCTACTCCGAGCTTAGATGCTGCTTCCAGCTCGCTCTGCAGGCAGTTCAGAGATTTCCTGAATAAATCCTCTTTCGGAGTAGCCAAGTTCACCAGATACGTCGAGTGAATCACATATGGATTCTGATTGTTTTCGTCTCTCAAGTCCTGGAAATCTTTTCCCTCTTCATCCGAGTACTCCGATACACTCCATGTCCGTGGAGATCCCGCGAATATCTGACCGCAGTTGCCCCCAATTTCCTCCTGTCTTTTGATAGCCTTATCCATTCCTCCTGAAATGCTTACATGCGCTCCAATTCTGATGTCCATAACTTCAAACTTGAAACAAGAACTTCAAATAACTCATGGCCCAACCAGACCCCTCTGGGCGGATACTTTGTCGAAGACTTAACTCTACTTCCTGTAGATTTTTTGAAACCTGATAATTGATGGGGTTTATAAAGCCTGATGGGTAACCTCAATAAGACGTAATACGTTATATTACGATTGAGGCTTGATTTTTATGGAATATGTACCAGTAGTAGATGAAAACGATGAATGGCTTCACAGCATGCGGAGAGAGCACGTGCATGATCAGGAGAACCCACTATGGCATAGATCAGTGACGGCACTTACTTTCAGAACAGAGGAAAAACAAGAGTTGTTAGTCCAGAGAAGATCTGCTGATAAGGAAAGAAAGCCAGGCCTCATGGAGTTCACTGGAGGTCACGTGCTATCGGGTGAATCTTACAGAGAGGCCGCTATCAGAGAATACTGTGAAGAACTGCTGGACCGTGAGCCTGAACAGACATCCATTGAAGACAGTGATTTTGAGGAACTGGTGAAGCTCGATAAGAAAAGCCCGGACAACTGGGAGAAGGTATCAGTTTATCAGACTGTATACGATGGTCCTTTTGATCTTTCCGAAGAAGTTGATTCGGCAGAGTTTGCTCCTGTAGATAAAGTTGCTAAAGATATAGAAAATAATCCGGAAATGTATACCAACTCCGCCGTGGAATCTCTTACAGAATACCTAGAGAGTTCAGATAATAGCAACTCTGAAGAAGTCAGAATTTAATTCTAAAGATAAGTCCGGAGGGCCCGCTTTATTTTAGATATTCATTCAGCCAGCATCACCATTAAAAAGAGTTTGTGTAACATAGTTGAACTAAATGCCACAGAAAATCTTAGATAAACTTACGCATCTCCAGGAACACCATGCTCTGGAAGTGGTGCTTTTCTTCCTCTTGCTGACAGTAGCAATGATTCCAGGAATGGGCCGTGTTGAGACGATTGTAGCTCTTGAAAACATGATGCCGTCGAGTTCCGAACCTGTACGAGAATTCAACAATCTTAGAGCTGAAGGCCTCGGAAAAGACTCTATAGCAGTTCAAATTACGGCAGGGAAAGGAGAAAGCGGTGTAGACTCAGTCTCAAGTCAAAAGGCCCGTGAATACGCTCAGGATCTCAGTGAGGATGTAGGAGAGATCTATGGTGTGACCGAGGTACACAGCCCCTACAGTAGAGAAGGCCTTATTGATGGAAGAAACAGAACTGCGATCATACTTGCGTATACTTATATGGGAGATTCAGGTAGCTCTATGGAACGTATTTTTAATGAGATAGAAGAAGAATCAACTCATAACCGGCCTGAAGGAATAGAAACCTCGGTCTCGGGTGTTCCTGCTGTTCAGCAAAGACTTTCATCTATGGTTGAACGAGATAAGAATGTTACAACAGTAATATCGCTTTTACTTGTCTTTTTAATTACTCTAGGCCTGTTTGAAGGATCTATCACTTCTTCAATCATGCCTTTGATAGTAGTAGGTCTTAGCGTCGTGTGGCTTTACGGTACCATGGGCTACCTTGGTATACCTCTTTCGACACTGGCAGGATCGGTTGCGGCACTTGTGATTGGTATAGGGATTGATTACTCTGTCCACATACTCAATACGTACAGATACCATCGTAGAGACAACAGTATCGGAGAGGCCCTTTCTGAAGCGGTTGGTGAGACAGGTGTAGCAATTATTGCAACATCTATAACAACTATTAGTGCCTTTATGGCCTTTCTCTCGGGAATGATGCCGGAGATGCATAGGTTCGGCCTTATAATGTCGATAGGTATAGGTTACTCGCTGATATTCAGCTTCTTCCTGCTGCCATCGGTATTTGTTCTTGAGGAGAAGATAATCGCTAAAATCCATGATTCGGTAAAATGGAGGCATGATTTCAGATGATTATTGAGGAGCTAGCGGTTAGAACAGTAGAATTCCAGTCAGAAAGCCCTTACAAGGTGCTGGTGATTCTGGGTATTCTTACAGCGATGGTTTTGCCGGGAGCGACAATGCTTGATATCAAGCCGAGTACCGAGGCGATACTTCCTGCAGATGATCCCGTTGTTGAATCGCTAGATACTCTCCGCGCCAAGTTTGCTGGAGACACTACGTATATGTTGATCAGCGATAAGAACGATATCAGAAATGTAGATAACTTTGAAAGCATGTTAAGAGTTCAGAACAGGGTTGAGAATTCCGAAAATGTGATTTCGTCTACTTCTCCAGCCTCTATGCTGCAGAATGAATATGGAGAAGTTCCTGATGATTCTGATGCTCTAGAGCAGTTTGATTATCGGAGCATGGTTGCAGAAGATGGTAAAACTGCTGTAATAGCGTTTAGAGCGGATACACAGGCCAGTTCCTCGGAGATAAGAAGGCTTCACAACGATATACAGCAGGCAGCTGATTCAGAGTTCCTGAGATCACAATATCACTTAACCGGTTACAACATGATAGACTTGGCTACTTTCGAAGTAATTATCAGCGACTTCATGACTATTACAGTAGTCTCATTTACAGCAGTTCTCGGCGTGCTATACGCAGTATTCAGAGATCCACGGAAAATGATATATCCTGTAGTACCTGTCATGTTTGCCCTGATCTGGATGCTGGGTCTTGGAGGATATCTTGGAGCAAATCTAACAATCATCTCTATGGTATCAGCAGCCATGATAATGGGTCTTGGAATCGATTTCGGCATCCACGTCACGAAGAAATACTTCGGAACACGTAGAGGTACTGAAGGAATGAGTGAAACAATGACAGAGCTTTCAAGAGGTCTTTTAGGCGGGGCCACCACTACCGGTGTCGGATTCCTGGCCTTACTTGCAGCTAACCTTACAGGTATGCATTCGCTTGGAATATTCCTTTTCACAGGCATAATTTCGGCCTATATCGGCGCTACTATCTTGCTTCCAACCCTGATACTGCTTTCGGATGGCAGAGAATCTATTGTATAAAAAAATTGATACTATGAAACGAACAACTACACATTCAACGGCTTTCAAGATCGGTTTAACCCTTTTAATTACTGTATTAGCTGTAGGTCAGGCTTTTTCAGCTCCTGAGCTGCAGGATGTCAGCTTTGATCCCGGTGTTATCGCTGGCGGTGATCGGGTTGACATTACGGCCTCACTCCATTACGATATTCTTGATGGAGAGGAGGAAGAGAAAGATATAGATGTCACATTAAGTCCTGATAACAGGCTTGCGGAAGAATATGTGACATTTGAAGATGATTACAGTGATAGCATCTTTATCTATCCTGGAGGAGGCTGGAACCAGCAGTTCCAGATAAAAGTCCACGGAGATGCTCCTTCCGGAGACTACAGGTTTTCAGTAGATATCACGGAGTCAAACAGCAACTCAGATGTGACATATGAACAAGAATTTACAATGCCTGTGGAGAAGGAAGGTGTTGACCTCACTGCAGACGTCGTCCAGACTTCGCCTGATACTCCGAGATCCGGGGATAATGATGTCAGGATGGATTTAAGATTGTCTAATACTGGCAGCAAAGACATAGAAGAGATAGAGATAAATCCACGGTTCCCTGAAAGTATTTCTTCATCGGACTCGATGACGGAAAAACTTTTCATCAACAGAATCTCTGAGGCATCCTCATCGAGACAGGAGCTTAAAGTAGACATAGAGGATGAATTAGATCCTGGTGTATACAGGATAAACCTCTCTACAAGATACGAGGATACCGACGGCAACAGTTACAGTGAGGAAATGACAGTACCTCTGCGAGTAGAGGGCCGGCCTGATTTGGAGCTAAGAAATAATAGCTTAGAGATGAAGGCCGGGGCAACCTCACAACTCAGGTTAACAGTTGCGAATACTGGTTCTCAAGATGCTGAGGCCGTATCCGCCAGAGTGATTGCTCAGAGCTCACAGCCCTTCTCTCTTGCAGATAGATCTGATTACATCGGGGAGATAGGGCCCGGTGAAGAAGGCACTGCAGTCCTCAGTATCTCCTCTGATAGATCGGCATCTCTGAAAAATCATCAGGTGATGATAGAGTTGAGGGCCAACGGAGACTCGGAGGAGGGAGATAACTCTGTCTATACTTTCAGCGAGAACACAGAGGTCGTGCTTGTAGAGAGATCTCGGTCTTCACTTATCTATGTAGGTGTGGCGGCTGCAGGCCTTGTATTGGTGCTGGCAGCATTCAGGCATTTTAGAAGTGAGAGTGTTAATGGAGGTGAGAAAGAGTGAATAAAAAAAGCTTCATTCGGCGCCTGGCAGGAACCGTCGTTACTGCAGGTTTCTTCCTTGGCTGGTTTGTAAGCGATCTCTTCTATCTTATTGTTCTGTTTGCAGGCCTGAACCTTTTACAGAGTTCTTTTACAGGTTTCTGCCCGCCAGAGAGGATTTATGATAATCTGTTAGATTAAAATATTTTACTATTTGCATTCCTTTTTTTTCCAAAACTTATATACTGTTCTTTGGAGAATGTTTCTATATGGAAAAAAACGTAGGACCGACGGATAAGATGGTTAGAATGGCTCTGGGAGCTATTCTTGGCCTTGCATCGCTAGGAATTCTTACGGATTATGTACCCGGCCCTGAGATCGCTTCTCCGGTACTTGGTGTTGCAGCAATCGCTTTGCTGGCGACAGGGTACCTTGGAACATGCGCGATGTATTCGATGATTGGCGTCGATACCTCAGAGTAAAAACCCTTCTTGAACACTTTTCTCCTCTCTTCTCTTCTTTACAGTTTTTCTAACTTATCCAGGCTTCTTCCCTCTCTCCTTCTTTGAGGTTTCCCTGACCCCAGTTTATCATCTGTTCTATGAGCGGTATTAATCGTTCCCCGAAATCTGTCAGTTCATAGCTTATTTTCACAGGTTTCTCATCTTCTACGTTTCTCTCGATCAGGCCTTGTTCCTGCATCCTGTCCAGGTTGTCGCTAAGTGTCTTGTTTGTTATGCCGCCTACCTTTTCCTGTATCTCAGTGAAACGTATCTCCTCGTTGTCATGGATATGGTATGTTATCGCAGGGACCCATTTGTGTCCCAGGATTTTTGAGGTGGATTTGAGTGCGCACCACTCCTTTGATTTGCACCAGACAGGTATCTTCTCATCTTCCGGTATGTTCTGTGAAACCATGTTTCTCTAATCTTACTGTGGTCTTTAATATCCTTCAGGTACCGAGTATATACATGAAACTGTATAATAATGAGAAATATGTGTGTTGTGGAAAATCTGGAAGAACCTATTCTGGAGGCCTCCTCTGATGTCTGAGGATGAAGGCCTTACTATCGAGTTGACTGCGAAACAGGCCGCAGTAACTTTTCTTTTCGCAGGGCTCGTTTTAGGAGGTTCTTTGGGCTTGGCTGCAGGAGCCTTCGCATTTGGGGGAGATACCCAGCTATCCATGAATAATGGTTCCGCGGAGTCAGGAAGTGATGCGGATGGATCTGATTCCGGTTCTGAACTTGTAAGTCTTGATGGTGTGGAGTTTGAAGGCGAACCTTCAAAGGGTGATTCTGATGCTCCTATCAAGATTGTGGAGGTCAACGAGTTCGGATGTCCTTTCTGTGCCGAGTTCCAGGGTATTGATGCATCCGGAAGAATCCCTATAGATCAGATGGATGTCGCTGGCCAGATCGAAAGCCAGTACGTAGATACTGGAGAGGTAGAGGTTATCTCCAAGGATTATCCGGTACCGAACCTGCATCCTAACGGCCCTGAGGCTCACAAGGCCGCCAACTGCGTATACGAAAACGAGAAAGACAGTTACTGGGAGTATCACGATGAACTATTCGAGAGAAGAGACCAGTGGATGGCCTCAGGACAGGGCAACACGGAGGAGACTTTCAGACAGATCTCAAACGATCTAGGCCTTGACACCGAGACAGTCATGCAGTGTTATGACAACTCCGAGAACGAGGAAGCAAGCAACGACAGAAGAAGGTTAACGAACTCTGTTGGCAGGCTTGGAACACCTACTTTCTTCGTCGGAAACCGTGATAACGGATTCGTAAAGGTGACTGGAGCACAGCCGCTTCCAAGATTTGAGGAAGCTATCACCACTGTTCAGAACCAGTAGGAAGTGGAAGACATGACGATGAAGATTAAAGCCAGTCCTAACACATGGAAAAAGGATTTCCTTCAGGGGGTCCAGGGGGCATCGAAGAACTGGAAAAGATCTCTTGGAACCGCTTTTCTAGGCCTTTCGGCCTTTCTCCTTACTATTTTCTCTGCCAGCCCAGAGTATTCTGTCCAGATGCTGATGGCAGGAATAGAGTACTGGAACTTTGCGTTCATCACCCGGTTCTCCGGTATGTATGCTACCTCAGGCCTTGCAGGGATCTTTCTGACCCTTATATTCTCTGCGATGGTCGGAGTGACCATGACAAACACTGTCGTCCAGCTGAGGATGAATAAGGTTAATCTAAGCTCTCTTGGCGCCGTACCAGGCTTTTTGGCGGGAGGATGTGCCTCATGCGGTGTAGGAGTCCTGTCCTTACTTGGTTTCGGCGGAGTGCTGGCCTCGATGCCTTTCGAAGGCAACCTGTTGCGTCTGGGAGGAGTATTACTGCTCGGAGCTTTGATCATCCGGACCGGAAATCCAGAAACGTGCAAAATATAGATAATTATGAATCTGAAGGCTGAAAATTTCAATGTTCTGAAAGGCCTTATATCAGCCGTATTTTTCCTTTTGGTTACTGGGGCAGTGACAGGTCTCATACAGAATCCCCTGTATGTAAGAATGGTGCAGATAACAGTCTTCGATTACTTTTTTTTACTGTCAACGTCGGTACTGGCAGGCCTGTACTTTGGAAAAGAAAAATGCAGTTTGCTTGGCGGTAGAATTGCCGGTATCTCCGGAGTGACAGGTTTTCTGGCATTTGGATGCCCGATCTGCAACGTTATACTGCTTTCTTTCTTCTCTACCTCTGCTATAATGACCTATTTCGATCCTCTGAGGCCTTACCTGGGATTTATTTCAACATTGATGATTGGTTTCTTTGTTTACAGGGATTTCCTAGAAACTAGAAATCAACAGGTACAATCCGGTTAGAGGTAAAATTATCTCTGCAAGTAGGTGAGGGTGTTCCACGTAGTTTTTCAGCCATTCCTGTCAAAAATTGAGAAGACCTGTTTTTATGGGGTATGATAGTGAATTAATCCAAGTCGATAGGATAGGGAAAAAGGAAAAAGAATTACTTTATTCTGGGGTTTTCTGTCACTCTTCAAGCTTCTCTATCGCTTCTTCGATTTTTTCGGGTCTATAGCCAACGATAGCTTCATCCCCCACAAAAGTCTGCGGAACTCCTTTCTGACCTGTTTCCTTGATCATCTCGCGGGCTTTATCCTTGTCCTGTGCAACATTGTGCTCCTCATACTCATAATCATTCTCATCAAGCCACTGTTTTACTTTTGTACAGTAAGGGCATGTCGGGGTCGAAAATACCTGAATGTCTGCTGTCATAGTTTGTGTAAGAGTGTTGAACTTTTATACAGGTTCGGGTTCAGATCTCTTCTAGAACCGCAAGCTTCTCATCAGACCACTCATCCATCCTCTGTTCAACACCTTCCTTGAGAACATCCTTATCCGGTACCGAATACATATAGTAACGACCTCTCTTGCCTTCTTCAACGACACCTTCTCTCTCCACAAGACCTGTACTCTGGAGCTTGGAGAGATATCTCTGAACCGTAGAACGGTCCTTGCCCAGCTCATCAGCTATATCTGAGGCCCGAGCCTCATGGTCACACAGATAGTATAGAACCTCTGTCTCTGAAGACGAAAGATTATAAAGCACCTTAAGCAGCTGCTTTATCTCGGTTGGACATTTCATAATTACTATTTGTGCAACAAGATGTAAAACTCTTTCTCAGAGCCTCCCGGTTGCCGCCGCATAACTGATAAAGCCAAAGAAAGGCGATTGGCCGAAAACAATCAAAATGATGAAAACGCCGCCCCGGGACTGTAAAAGGCCTATCTTGAAGCCTTTGCCGATCTCGATGAGAAGGATTAATCCTTCAACTGCGAGAGCTGCATCACCTAGATGATTTCCCTGTTCCTTCATGAGATTTACCGGGCCTTGCCTCGTGACTTTGTCCGACGGAAGAAAAATCCTTAACCCTGTTGTCGATAAAGTTTCAATTGTGCGAATAATCTCTCTGGCCCCGTCAAATACTGAAATACTTTATGAGATAGGTGCTGAAGAAGATGTAGTGGCTACAACTTCACTCTGCGATTACCCGGAAGAGGTCACGGAAAAGCCAGGTATTGGCGGGTGGATTAACCCCGAAATAGAGGAAATCCAGAAGTTCGGGCCCGATCTAGTTCTTGCATCGGACGATCTTCAGGATGAGGCCGTCCGAAGGATGGAAGAGAAAGATTTTGAGGTTCTCCAGGTAAGGCCTCATACAGTCGAGGAGGTATTTGAAAGCATAATAGAAATTGGGGAGGCTGTTGGCAGGGAAGAAAGGGCCGAGGAACTGGTAGAAGATATGAAGGATTCTATTGAGAATCTTGAGTTTAATGATTCTCCGCAGATCTACTGTGAGGAGTGGATGGATCCGCCGATGGCCTCCGGTAACTGGATTCCGGGGCTTGTCGAGAGAGCTGACGGAAAATTCTTTCTTGAGGAAGGTGAGAGAAGCAGAGAGTTTGATCTGGAGAAGTTGAAGGATTTCGATCCGGAGTACATCTTTCTGAATGTCTGTGGTGCGGGGGAAAACGTGGATAGGTCCGAGATTCTGGAACGGCGTGAATGGCAAAATATTGCTGCAGTGAAGGAAGAAAAAGTCTTTGTATTAGATGATTCCTTGTTGAACAGGCCTGGACCTCGACTTCTGGAGGGATTAAATGAAATGATGAGAAAGGTTGAGGAGAATTAGAATCTAGGTATCGTGATCCTGGTAAGGTTCTCCGTATTTCTCGCTTAGAAGGTTGGCCGCAGCCTTGGTTCCATCACCTATAGCGAAAGAGGTCTGGTGCACCCAGTAACGAGCTAGGCCTGTGGCATAGACTTTTTCTGCTGCTTTGTTGTCTTTATCAGTGTCGATGTGTTCATCCATCAGATACGGGTCGTCACGGCCCTCAACAAAGTCTAGATCAAGTTCCTCAAGATAATCATGCATTCCTGCAGAGGCCACGATAATGTACTCTGCCTCGTATTCCTCTTTTGAGGTCATGACTTTGAGGCCTTCATCTGTCCGCTCTACTTTTTCGACTTCTTCATCTCGAAACTCACCTTCGAATTCCCCTAGTTTTTCCTTTCCTTTTTTGAGGATTTCGCTGCCGCTGATGGAGTCATGGCCTATCAAGTTCTGAATGTTTGAGGTATTCAGAACAAGTGACTGGCCTGAGTCCAGTACAAGAGTTTCTTCTCCCGCCTTAGCGGTGAAGCTTCCGGCCTGGAGGCCTGCTACTCCGCCACCGATTACAATAACGTCTTTCATATCATCACAGTTCCGTGGTCAACAGTAAATACTTTTTGATTAGGATTTTTCTAAAGAGATCTCTGCGTCAAGGCCTTTGTTCATCTTGACCTCCAGGTCCTGTATTTTGTTCTTTCTCTCTTTTTCAAGTTCAGATATCTCCTTGTTTAAATCCGCTTTCCTACTCCTTTTCCTTTCGATACTATCCTCTACATCACGTAGATCTCTTTCCAGGCCCTCGATTTCTTCTTTTATACTCATATTTTGTACTTCGTTTTCCAGCTCCCCTACTTCTTTTTCCAGACTATCTCTTTTCTCTATCAACCCCTCGAACTCTGATAGCTCACGGGAAGCATCCTCGAAGTTCTGTATCTGCCTTGGTTCTAGCACTTCCTCTTCTTTTATTCTTTTACGGGCCTCTTCAAGCTCGTCCTGAATATTACCTGCTTCTACATATTCTCCTTCTGATACCTTATCTAGTTTGCTTATTTCAGCGTCAAACTCTATCTCATCGTTCTGTACCTGATAGATCAGTTTTTTCAGGCCTCTGCGCATCGTAGAAATGTTTTTCGATATCCTGTTTCTAATCTCCTGTTTCTCTTCCTTCAGTTCCTGCAGCCTCTGCTTTTTATCCTGAAGCTGCTGCCAATCATCGCTATCTTTCAGTTTTTCTATCTCTTCTTCGATATCTTCTTTCTTCTCTTCCTCTTCTTCCGTTGAGATACTGTTTTTCTCTATCTTCTTCTCCTGGATATCGTCCTTGATTTGAGAGATTTCTTCCTCCAACTCTTTGATTCCGCGATACTTTTGGAGGGCTGTATAACGTGATGAAAGAAAGTCTTGGATATTGGATACGTGATTATTAACGTCCTCTAGAACACCGAGTAGTTCTGTCCTGTTGTTAATCCGTCTCATCACCTGGCCCTGTTTCTCAGATACATCATTGAACTCTGAGACAAAATCCTCTAGGTCTTCCAGGTGCTGTTCGATCCTGTCGGAGAACTCGGCCCTTTCTACCGTTAATTTCTGGGACTGTGCGAAATCCTCAGCTACATCATCAACCACTTTCAGGCCTTCATCATCTGTATACTGTTTCATCTCATCAAGGTCGGTCTTCAGCTCCTCCAAATGTTTCTGGGTTCTCTCCTTCAAGTTCTCGGCCCGATCTTCCGCAGCTTCTATCTCTCTGAGTTTTCTCTCCCTGTATGTTTCAGGTGCTTCAGAGTAGTCTACCGTTAACTCTTCGCTGCCGAAAAACCTTTTCTTAATATCTTCAAGACTCATGTAACAAGTTAGAAACTGAAGAGAATTAAACTTGGTGAATGAAAATAAAGGGAAAAGATAGGATAAGTTACTCGAACTTACTGAAGATATCCTCGAACTTATCCTGTGGATGACTCCAGTCAACTACCTCGAAGAAGCTGTCGATGAACTCTCCACGTTTCGGGCCATAATCATGGTAGTAGCTGTGTTCCCAGACATCGACTGCTAGAACAGGATGCGCTCCCCAGACCGCGTGTTCGTCATGTTTATCCACTACAACATTGTGCAGCTCATCTTCCATCGGCATGTAGACAAGCAGAGCCCATCCGCTAGCTGAAGAAGCTGCGGCCTTGAACTCTTCTCTCCAGTTCTCGTAGCTGCCGAAGTCTTCCTCGATCTTTTCAAGCAGCTCTCCTTCAGGCCTTCCTCCGCCGTTCGGACTCATGTTCTTCCAGAACAGGTTATGCAGAACAGTTCCGGAATGATTGTGTGTAAAGTCTTTCAGGATCGAACCCGTTGAGGAGTAATCATCCTGCTCTCTCTGGTCTTCCAGTCTTTCCTCCGCTGAGTTCCATCCGTCGACATAGCCCTGATGATGGACATCGTGGTGCCATTCCATTACCTTTCTGGATATATGGGGGGTTAAAGCATTGTACTCGTAAGGTAGTTTCATCAAACCATGTTTTTCAGTCATAGAGATTAATTCACCTATACTCATTAATAGGCGGGCGATACATAAGGTCTTTTCGCTTCAATAAAAAGAAGGAGAAAAAAGGGGAGTAAATGAAGGTAAGGTAGTTTACTGAGTGGAGTTAGTCTCGTCCCCAGTAGACTCGTTGACCGGAGGCTGAGGCTGCTGAGCAGCTTCAATAGCCTGATCGACGTTGATGACCGTGGACTGGCCTGTCAGAGGCGACTGTGTAGGGATAATCTGTGCCCCGTCTTTCGTCATGTAAAACGTCTGAGTCTGGGTCACTGTTTCGTTACCCTGCTGGCCGGTACTCGTGATATTGAATGTGTAGAGTCCGTGCTCTTCTCCAAATGTCTCGGAGAGCTGGGCCTGTTCTCCAACTATCTGGACAACCCTATCACGGGCATCCTGCTCGGAGATCTCATCGGCACCCATTCCGGCACCTGAAAGACCCATAGCTACAAGACCTATCAGAAGACCTAGAAGCAGGCCTCCCGTAAATACAGAGTTCTTGGAGTAGCTGCCAAGGATTCCTCCGGCGGTCTCATCTTCAATTTCTTCAAGGACTTCGTCTTCGGTTACCTCATCGGAACCTCCGGAATGCATATCCTCATCTACCTCCTCACCAATCTTCTGTTCAATATACTCCACGATGGTTTTACGGTTCTTACCTTCCTCCTCGGATTCGAGGAGTGATTTGTAATCCAGATCCACCGCGTCATCAATCTTTTCCTTCACTTCATCAACGGTGCCATCCAGAATATCATCATTGTCTGGCATACCTAAGAATTACCTTAATACCCTTTTAAAAATTATCAGCAGCAAAGGGCTCTAACACCATATTTAGACCCAAATTCATCCCAACTACCAGCTTCAAAAGACGACACATTGCATATCAAAAACAGGCGAAAAATTATTTTTTTGGGGCCGGCAGGACTTGAACTTGCAACCTTCCGCTATCTCCGCAAACTCGTGAGAGTTTGATCATCACAGAGCATTCTCAGAAAGAGAATGCACTTCAAGGATTAATCATCGGCCAAAAGGCCTCATTCCTCCAAAACCGGACACCCGAATGCCATTATTGGAATGGCTTGATGTGTATCGATCGAGCGTAACCAATCGCTGGAGGCGGACGCTCTGCCAATTGAGCTACGACCCCAATCAATCTGTATAACTGAATTAGAGGCTGAAACTTTAAAACTGGTTGTGAGGTTGCTCGAGCTTTTTAGATTTTAACAGCCAGTATCTTTACTGTATGATAAGGGAGAAGGATGGAATCCATTTCAATCTGGAGGATAAAATAGTAGCAGACTCCCGTAAGGCCTCTGGCGATGTAAACTATGTATCACATGCACACATGGATCACGTACATCAGGGAGAGAACAGTATAATTGCATCCGAAGTTACACGTAAACTTGCAGAGGCCCGTACAGATAGGGAGATAGACTCCATGGATAGAGAAGGTTTCGAGCTTCATCCTTCAGGCCATATCATTGGTTCGACCGCGGTAAGATTCGGTGACGAGAAGAAATACCTGTATACAGGAGATGTATCTTTGAGGGACCGGGCCTATCTTGATGGATTCCAGCCGGTCTCGGCTGATGTGCTTGTGGTAGAATCCACATACGGCATCCCTGCGTACCGTTTCCCTGATCAAGAGGAGATAGAGGCCGGAATCCGTGACTGGGTGCAGGATAACGATCAGCCGCTGTTTTTATTCGGTTACTCGCTGGGTAAGGCCCAGAAAATCCAGAGTATTGTGGAGGAAGCTACTGAAAGGCCTATCGTGGCTCATGGAGCTGTCAGGAATATGAATGATGTAGTTGAGGAGGTTACAGACCTGAGTTTCCGGGCGAAGCCTTACGGAGAGAACAAGGATCTCTTGGAGGAAGACGCTATATTCATTGGGCCTTCACGTTTTGCACGTAACGATGGCCTGAAAAACTTTGTAGAGAAAGTTGACGGCTTGAAGGCTGGTTTCTCCGGCTGGGCAGCGCAGGAGGCGTTCAAACACAGGGGAGGATACGACAAAACGTTTCCGTTCTCCGATCACTGCGACTTCGATGAACTTGTCGAATTGGTAGAAGAGGTTGGGCCTGAGAAGGTTTACACCAATCACGGGTTTGATGAGGCCTTCGCTTCCTACCTGAAGAATGAGAAAGGGTTTAATGCTCGTGCGTTGAAGCAGAATCAGGCCTCTTTGACTGATTTCTAGTCTATCGGCTCTAGAGGTTCGATTTTACCGTAGTCTCTTGAAGGGTTGAGTACGTCTTGCTCGAGTGTTTTTTCCAGTCTTCTGATGGTATCTGCTACTGTTCTTATGGTTTTTGCTGGCTCTACGAGGCCTTGACTTGGGATGTCTACACGGCGGTAGATATTCTCCAGATTGTTCAGGCCGTAGGTTGCCTCAACAAGATCGTCTTCACTGTAGACCAGGTCGTCGCCTTCTTCCACTGCTGTAGGCAATCCTTCAACCATTCCTATTGCTTCCTCGATATCTTCTTTGTACATTTCAAGGCTGTTTTTGAATCCCTCAGGCACATCGGAGTCTTCCTGAGCATCATCGACAACCGCGTCAATCGCCCGGTAAGCACCTTCAATAGTTCTCTGAACTCTTACAGGGTCGTAGTTTTCCTCGTTACTCATACATTAGAAATATCTGGGAAACTTTAACTACTTATCCGAAGTAAAGACCTGAAAGCTGGGCCTCGACAAATTTTTCATCAGGATCATCAAATAAAGGCCTTACATCCTCTATTGCTCTTCTGTCGGAAGATGTGAGCTGGGCTCCGAAGTCTTTCCTCGCGGATCTGATCACGTCGATCTCTTGTTGAAGGGCCTGTGAGATCGCTTTATTCTGTTTCTTGCCGTGTTCGTCGAAGTCGGTCAGCACTGCTACCCTGTCCGCACCTCGGATCACGTCTTCTGCAAGATCTTCTACAGTTTTCTCCGCGGAGAGAAATATCTTTGATTCAAATCCGAGCTTTCTCAAGGCCTTTTTGTCGGCGTATCCTTCGAGTACTGCGGCATTGACATCTCTGTCAATCTTCTCTACTTCGGCCTCCAGATGTTTTCTCTCCCTGAAAGTTTCCTTTTTCATAATCTTCTAGAAGGTTATAATCTTTTTATCTGTGAAAAAGTTTCCGACCTTCAAACCATCTTCTTTACCTGTTTACTGAGTACAGGATTCAATGCGGAGCCGTAGATGCTTCTGACAGTATCACGGTAGCTCTTCCAGCTCTCAGTCCATTCATCGTACGAAATATCCATTTCTTCCTCCACCGAGAAACGATGCCTGAACTCTCTGCCATCTAATTCACCGAGGTCCTTGCGTGCGTTAATCGAGTTATCCTTTATACGGGAGGCCGAGGTCTCCGGCAACCGAGCCGAAACAGTGTAGTTGATATCATTGTCGGTCTCAACCTGAAGAATAAAGTCAAGACCCTGCTTACCTCTGACAACGATACCGGAGTCAGTATACTCCTTCTCAACAGGTATCTTCGGTGAGAAAACATCGACAATATCCTCCGGGGAAACGATACCCGCAGTCTCCTGTATCTCGGATTCAAGCTCCTCTATACTGTAGATAAAAACACCATCCTTCTGACCCGAAGTATCGATCGCAGCATAATACAGCTCCTTATCAAGGCCTTCCTTCATCCTCTTTTTCACTTCTTCAACCTTTGCCTCCGCACTTTCCAGGCCTTTACCCGTGTACGGAATATCGAAAAGAAAGGCCTTCTCCCTGTCCTCGTGCACCATTACTGCGTCAACCGGTACCTGGAAGTCAAAGCTGTCAAGCGGCGGCTTCTTCAGCTCCAGGCCCACGTACTTTCTCTCAATCCTCTCCAGTTCCTCCATCGCTTTCTCAATATTGTTCTCAAACGGCTTCATCGATCTGAAAAGTAATCGGGCCTGACTGTGGCTGAGCTGTTCACGTTCCGCCATCTTGGCTATGTCTCTGATAACTTTCTCCGTATCTGTATAGATTAATTCTTTCTGCAGGAACTGGTGGAGCTGTGAGAATTTCAACTGCTCGTAATTATCCAGCTGTATTTTTCCCCTGTTGGTGACGAATACTCCACGGAAATCGTATTTTGAGAGTTCTGAAAGCTCGAGGCCTATATCGATCGGGTCATTCTTTGCCATCTCCACGTACTTGTCCATACGGTTGAGGTCTTCATCGTCGATCTCGGCCTTGTTCTTGGCATCGATCACCCAGACCTCTTTCTTCCCGTCTCTGGAGATCCTGGCGAACGCATCAGGCCGTGAGTTATCGCGAAGACTGCCGATTCTCTCGAAGAAGTCGAAGAATCCTTCGTACTGTCGGAGAAGATCGAGAACATCTGTCTGGAAGACCTCCCAGTCGCTCATAGATAGCTACCTCTGGAAATACAAGGCCTTCATTCTACTACCTCGTAGCTGTCTACTTCGCCATCTCCGTCCATGTCAAGGCCTCTGACAATTTTATAGTAATCTCCCCCGCTGTAGTCTTCTGTTATGTCTTCCAGGTTTTTGAAGGCTCTGACCGCGGCCTCCGTCCCCTGATTCCTGATACCGGCAACCAGAAACAGTGCTTTCTCCGAATCTTCCGGATGCTCTGTCCTCGCCACGACACCGATCGCGGCCTCGCTGTACGTCGAGTTCGGTGTAGAGATTTCACGATAAGGGAACTCCTCACCGGAGAAATGTGCCGGAAAATTTTCGTTGAACTTCTTGGTAACAGTGTTTGTCAGCACTCCTCCAACCAGAATCAAGTTCTCTTCGAAGGCCTTGTTGCGGAATATCTCGGTGTCGAGAGCGACCTTTCTGTCGTTCGAGTTGCAGTACCTTCCTATTTCCAGCCCGATCTCTCCAGCGAGATGCCCGTCACGTGCTCTTACCTGATCAGGCCCGTGCTGATCCGGAGAACCAACCACAATCTCTCCATTGAGATCACCATTGTTGATGAGAGGTGAGAGGAACTCGGCCGTTGTTTCCGAGATATCCTGTACCGGAAGGCCTTCGCCGATCTCGGAGAGAAGAATGTAATAGGCCTTGGATTTCAGTCTGTAGTATGTAGCTGTGCCTCCGGATTTTTCCTCGCTCCGGGATTCTTCGATTATATCAGCGTCCTCCAGTTTGTTGAAGTGGTAGTATGCTTTCTGTTTGCTGAGTCCGAGCTCTTTTGCGACTTCGGAAGGGTAGGCCTCTCCGCTGCCGATTTCTTCCAAAATCTTTCTCCGGGTTTCATCGCTGAGGGCCTTGATTACTTCGCCGGTTATCTCGTCTGCTTCCGTTGCTTTTCCGTTTTCAACTACTCGAGCCATTTTGAACATTATTTTACTGGTATCAAATCTTTTTTACCGCTTTTGGTGGTTTTTGACCGGTTGTTTATAAAATAGGCCTTGATGAACTGTTCGCAAACGTTTCCATTACAAGCCTTCTTTTACTGGTTTTCCGGTAGTAGAGACAGTATTTATAAGGATCGGCGAACAATCTTTGGTGTAACCATGTGTGGAATAGTTGGATACAGCGGCGAGGATGAAGCAGCCGAGAAAATCTATCGAGGCCTAAAGAAACTGGAGTACCGTGGGTACGACTCTGCGGGAATAGCTACCGCTGGCAACCCGAGTGTAAAGGTTGAGAAAGGAACAGGAACGATCGACGAAGCTATCGAAAGCATCTCAGAGGCTGAAATCGATGGCAACGTCGGGATCGGACATACTCGATGGGCCACACATGGCGGAGTAACCGATGACAACGCTCATCCGCATAGAAGTTCTTCCGGAAATATCGCGGTAGTTCACAACGGTATAATCAATAACTACGAGGAACTGAAAGAGAAGCATCTTTCAGGCCACAGTTTCAGGTCGGAGACTGATACAGAGGTTATTCCAAGACTGATTGAGGAGAAACACGAGGAGCTGGATGATTTCCACGAAGCCGTTGAAGCGGTTGTAGAAATGCTTGAAGGCTCCTACGCAGTTGTCGCCGTGAAAGACAGTGGCGAGATGGCTGCGTTCAAGGAGAGCTCTCCGTTAGCCCTCGGGATCTCGGACGGGGAGCTTTTCCTTGCCTCCGACGTCACACCTTTCCTGGAGCACACAGACAAGGCAGTATTCCTTGAAGATGGCGACGTAGTCAGGATCGAAAACGGAAACTATACTATCAAGAACAACGGAGAAAGAATCGATCGTGAGGTCAAGCATATCGACTGGGACGCTGAAGAGGCCTCGAAGGAAGGCCACGACCACTTCATGCAGAAAGAGATCAAGGAACAGCCGGACACAGTGAAGAGAGCAGTCTTCCAGGATCGCAGCGACGTGGAGAAAGCGATTGATATGATTGAAAAGGCCGACACTGTATACCTCTCAGGCTGTGGAACCTCGAGTTATGCAGCGGATCTCGGAGCGAAGTATCTACGTGAGGCCGGCTACGACGTTATTTCAGAGCAGAGCCATGAGATGGAGTACTGGAACGCTCACGTTACCGAGGACGATCTAGTGATCGCGATCAGCCAGTCAGGTGAGACCGCAGATCTTCTATCAATGCTTGAAGACGTCGAGGCCCCTGTACTGTCCATCGTCAACGTCGTCGGTTCCACGCTTGCACGCAAAGCGGACCACACCATGTACATCAACGCAGGCCCGGAGATAGGGGTCGCCTCCACAAAGGCCTTCACAGCCCAGATCGCAGTCCTCAGACTGATAGGAGAAAAAGCAGAGACATCGCTGAAAGAGGCCCGTAACTCATTGATCGATACAGCAGGAAAGATAGAGGAGACTCTGGAGGACAACGAGGAAATGGTGGAGGAGGTCAGTGACTACCTCCAGGAACAGGAACATGTATACTTTATCGGTCGTGGAAAAGGATTTGAGGTCGCGAAGGAGTCATCACTGAAGCTGAAAGAGCTTTCCTACATTCACTCCGAATCGTTCCCCGGCGGAGAGTTCAAACACGGAACCATAGCACTGGTAGAGGAAGGAACTCCTGTCGTCGCCTTCATGAGAGATGAAGGCCTTGAAGACATATTCTCCAACGCGAAGGAAGCTGAGTCCCGTGGCGCGGACATCATCGGTGTCGGAAAGAAAAACGTCGGAGACTTCGAACACTTCTTCCAGGTTCCGGAAGACGATAACTCGGAGATACTTGAGGTCGCGATCTTCCAACTGCTTGCATACAGGACAGCGGTGAAGAGAGGCCATAACCCGGACAAGCCGAGGAACCTGGCGAAAAGCGTGACAGTAAAGTAAACGATAAATATCTGTGTCAATCATTTTCGGTTATGAAGACAAGAATTCTAGCTACGGCTTTCCTAGTCACGATGTTTGCAGCGACAGCAACAGCACAGACAAATACAACCTCAATGGATTTAGACAGCTACAATCTCTCCGAATACGAGGATACTGTCAACCAGCATACAGATGAACTACCTGACTGGATCAAAGACCTTGTAGGCGACGAAGACGTCAACGTATACATTAACGAGGGCCAGAACGACTCATTTAATCTCAGTATCAAGATGGACGGCCTGAAAGTCCAGAACATGACTGATTCAGCACTGGATAACCCTAAAATTGAGGTATGGACATCAACCGATGTAATTCAAAACATCACCGAGTCAGAAGAACCTGTCGGAGATATGCAGGAAGCGATCAACAACGGAGAAATCAGGTACGAGGCCAACGACACCTGGACAAAAGTCAAGCTGTTCTTCGCAGACCTGTTCATGGGCCTTCTGTAAAAAAGTCCTCAACTTTTCCCTTTCTTTTTGTGGTTTTCTGCAGTAGCTGGATAAATATGAATGGTAAAATGTCGGTATGGACGAACAAAAGCTGGGAAACTACATTGAAAGCCTGTACGAGACCCGGGGAAAAAAGTACCAGGTGACTGCTTACTCAAGTGAGAGCTTCTTTCAGGTAACAGTCGAGCACGGCGAGGAAGGCCCTGACCTGGAGAAACTGAAGAAGAGACTGGACAGTGATCTTGCTCTCAGCGAGGTCTGGCAACTTGAAATAGAGGAAGGAGAAAACTGT
>Ga0102939_1000093_pt1 | contig 28420 bp, 33 predicted proteins | sample SalPon2_B_H2O_MG_FD_78214 | JGI IMG/M metagenome (GOLD analysis project Ga0102939, IMG submission 78214) | Salt pond water microbial communities from South San Francisco under conditions of wetland restoration - Salt Pond MetaG R2_B_H2O_MG | ecosystem: Environmental > Aquatic > Non-marine Saline... | reverse complement strand
GTCGAGCTGCGCCTGAATCGCTTCTTCGTCGAGCTCGACCCCCGCGGGCACGCCCGAGACCGTCACGCCCATCGCGTCGCCGTGGCTCTCGCCGTACGTCGTCAGCTGGAAGAGCCGACCGAACCGGTTCCCGTTCATATCTCCACGTATGGCCGGGGGCATATAGGGGTTGCAATCCGCGCAACCGATCGCGGCCGCCCTGACCCGGCGCCACGCCGGCGACCTCGCCGCGGCCGACGCCTTCCCGCGACCGACGCCAGAGCGCGGCGGGTGCCGCGACCGACGGGCGTTTATAAGCCGACGCCGTTGGTGGTGGCGTGCGCGAACGTCTCACCTCAGATCTGGGCGTCTACGCTCTCTCGGGCCTGTTCTCGCTCGTCGTGTTCGGCGTGGCGCTGGCGCTCCTCTCGCGGACGCTGCCGGACGGACTCGGCTCCCGCCAGCTCGTCGGGCTCGTGGTGGGCTACCTCCTGTTCATCGGCGTCTACACCGTCGCGTGGTTCATGTACACCGAGATCGACAGCCGCGAGGAGATATAGGGGCCACCGCGGACGGCCGCCTGCCGAACGGTTTTCACGCCGCCCCGCGACGGGCCGGTATGACCTGGGACACGATCACGCTCGACATCGACGCGGAACGCGACGTCGCGACGCTCACCGTCGCCCGCCCGGACCAGCTGAACGCGCTCACCGTCGACACGCTCGAAGCCATCGAGGACGCGCTCGCAGAGGCCGAGGCGGCGGGCGCCCGAGCGCTGGTCCTGGCCGGCGCGGGCGACGACGCGTTCGTCGCGGGGGCGGACATCTCCTACATGGTCGAGCTGTCGACGCCGGAGGCGCAGGCGTACGCCGAACTGGGCCACCGCGTCGCCGACGCGATCGAGTCGTTCCCGGCGCCGACGGTCGCGGCCATCGACGGCTACGCCTTCGGCGGCGGGTGCGAGCTGGCGCTGGCGTGCGACCTCCGGGTCGCCGCGGAGAGCGCCGTGCTCGGGCAGACCGAGATCGATCTGGGTATCGTTCCGGGGTGGGGCGGCACCCAGCGGCTCTCGCGGCTCGTCGGCGACGAGACGGCGAAGCGCCTGATCTTCCTCGGCGAGCGGATCGACGCCGCGGAGGCGGCCGACGTCGGCTTCGTCGGCGAGGTCGTCGCGGACGACGCGTTCGACGACCGGATCGACGAACTGGCGGGAGCGCTGGCCGCGAAGCCGGCGTACGCGACCCGCGCCGCGAAGGAGGCGCTGAACGCGGTCCACGACGGGACGCAGCGGGGCGGGCTCGCGCTGGAGCGCCGGGCGTGGTCCGGTCTCTTCGGGACCCACGACCAGCGCGAGGGGATGCGCGCGTTCCTGGAGAAGCGCGAGCCGGAGTTCGAGTAGGCGTCGGAGGCGACGGCCCTCCCGGGCGAGGGCGACCGCGACGGGGCGGTCCGTGCCACCGGGGTCCACGGAACCGGGGGATCGCCACGCTTTATTAATCGCCCCGAGTACCGGCGACATGGACCAGTTGCGGCAGTCGCTCCTCGACGCGCCGATCATCGAGAAAGGCGAGTACCAGTACTTCGTCCACCCGATCAGCGACGGCGTTCCCATGCTGGAACCGGAGCTGCTCCGGGAGATCGTCATCCGGATCATCCGGAAGGCGGAGCTGGAGAACGTCGACAAGATCGTCACCCCCGCGGCGATGGGGATCCACATCTCCACCGCGCTCTCGCTGATGACCGACATCCCGCTCGTCGTCATCCGCAAGCGTCAGTACGGCCTCGACGGCGAGGTCCCGCTGTTCCAGGAGACCGGCTACTCCGAGTCGGAGATGTACATCAACGACGTGGAGGAGGGCGACCGCGTGCTCGTGCTCGACGACGTGCTCTCGACGGGCGGCACGATGAAGGCCATCCTCGACGCGCTCACCGACGAGGTCGGCGCCGACGTCGTCGACGTCGTCGCCGTCATCAAGAAGGCCGGCGACAACGAACTCGACGACACCGACTACAACGTGAAGACGCTGATCAACGTCACCGTCGAGGACGGCGAAGTCGTCATCGTCGACGCGCAGGGCGACGAGTAGTACGCACGAGCCGTTTTATAAGAAGTAGCAGGGGTCGCGCGATTCGTTGCTATCGGAACCGGACAGAGTCTCTCAAATCCCTGGCCGCTCGCTTATAAATTGTTCACAGCGAGCCGACGACGAACACCTCCAAAGCCCCAGCCGCGAGGACTCGCGCACCTCGTTGCGCTCCTCGCTCGGTCGCTCCGCTCCCTCGCTGCGGTGCTTACGGAGAATCAAGGAGAAAGCCTCGCGCTTCAGCGCGGGGAGGATGTCAAGTCGGTGTGCTTCGTCCTCGCGGCTGCCCCTTTGAGTCCCGCCCCGCACAGCAACGCAGCCTCACGCCTCCCCAACCTCGTCACTCGCTTCGCTCGCGACTCCCTCGCGCGTGCTACTCGGCCGCAGAGCGGCCTCGCAGGCACGCGCCACAAACCATCTTAACCCATGTATAAACCCCGCGTCGCCCCTCGTCGCTGCCGGGCGCGGGCGCCTTTTCCGTCGGGGGCGTGAATGAGGTCGTACACATGACTAGCGCGCTGTTCGTCGTGAGCGAGGAAGGGTACTGGGCCGAGGAGTGCATCGAGCCGCTGACGACGCTCGAAAGCGAGGGCGTCGACGTGACCGTCGCGACGCCGTCCGGCTCGCCGCCGGTCGTCGACGAGCGGTCGCTCGACCCGGAGGCCGCGGGCGGCGAGGAGCGGGTCGCGGAGCTCCGCGAGGTCGACGAGACGCATCCGGGACTCAACGACCCGGAGCCCGTCGCGACGGTCGAGGCCGACCCGTACGACGCGGTCGTCTTCCCCGGCGGGCACGGCACCGTCTGGGACGTGAATCAGGACCGACACGCCCGGCAGCTGCTCCTCGACGCGGTCGCGGGCGAGGAGGGCGTCGCGCTCGTCGTCTGTCACGCGGTCGGCATCCTCGGGTTCACCCGCGAGGCCGACGGGACCCCCCTCGTGGAGGGCCGCTCCGTTACCGGCTTCCCGAACGACTGGGAGGACGGCATCGTCGACGAGCACGACGTGATGCCGGACGGCCGGAAGCTCCCGTACTGGGTCGAAGACGAGGTCGTCCTCGCCGGCGCCGACTGGGACGCCGAGCTGGACGCCGACACCAGCGTCACGGTCGACGGCGACCTGATCACCGCCCGTGGTCCAGGCTCCTCGGCCGAGGCGGCGCAGACGCTGCTGGGCGAGCTGTAGGCGGACGCTCGAACGCGGGCGTAGTTGACCGCGAGAGTCGGCGCTCGGCTCGCTCCGCTCACCCGTCTCTGTCTCGTTCCCGACCGTGGACCAGCGAGGAGCGGAGAACGATCCCCGACGTGACGCCGCCGACGGCGGCCGGAATCGCCGACCGGAGGATCCCCTGATCGAACGAGACGGTGCCGATCACTACCCAGATCACGATCCAGACGACGACGTTCGACAGGACGAAGAGCCGCGGATCGTCGACGAGCGGCTCCGGGAGGGCGGTCGTCATGGATCGGCCGTCTCGGCCATTTTGTTTAAAACTGAATGGCTCACCGAATCACGAACGCCGGCTCGCCGATCCGCTCGCTTTTGCACTCCGGACACCGCGACGGCTCGTTGATCGGGTCGTCGAACCCGTCGAACCCGCAGTCGCGACACTCGGGCGGCGCGACGAGGAACCGCTCGTCCGCGTCGTCGTCCGTGACCGACTGCGAGACGTGCTCCAGGTGTTCGTACACGGTCGGCGTCGGCAGCGACAGCGACTCGCCGAGGTCGCTCGCGGTCGCCGGCCCCTCGCGGAGGGTCTCGGCGATCCGCTGGCGCGTCGTCTCCATGGGGACCGTTCGCGGGGGACGGATAAAACGGCGGCGGGGACGACCTCGCGGCCGCCGCCCGCGTGTCGCCGACGATCCCCGTCACGTGGTGGTGCCCGGAGGTGCCAGAGCGCATGCCCTCGCGGTGGGTCGCGCGCCGCAAACCGGTTTCAGTCGGTGTTTCGGCGGCGACGCGGACCGTCAGGCCAGCCACAACAGGCGAATATTACTCGCCGTGAGGTAGGTGCCGACGAGCGTCAGGAGGACGGGCGGGAAGTAGTAGAGCAGCGCGTCGTCGTCGCTGGCGCCCGAGACGCTGATCCAGAGCATCACGAGGTAGACGGCGATCTTCAAGAGGACGAGCCCGGAGAGCCCGAAGGAGTCGAGCGCGAGCGCGACGACCGGGTTCGCCTCGTCGATCGTCGGGACGTACTCCAGGAAGGCGATCGTCGAGACGATGTCGCCGACGCCGTACGTCGCCGTCGCGGCGATCCACAGCCAGTAGAACTCCTGCGGGCGGCGGTCGTACGCGGGACGGCGCCTCGTTCTGTCGTGGGACCGGGACACGACTCGACGTGTCGAGGCGGAGACGTGAATCTGCCGGTCCGAACCGGGGTCTCGGCGCGGCCGCCCGCCGCTTCCGGATCGTTCAATGTCGGGCGGCCGGAGGGATCGCCATGGGCACGCCACTGGAGCCGCGGGACGCGCAGGTCGCGGAGGTCCTCGACCGACTGTACGAGGAGTACCCGGACTCGACGATATCGCTGAACTACTCGAACCGACTGGAACTGCTCATCGCTGTGATCCTCTCGGCGCAGTGCACCGACGAGCGCGTGAACGCGGTGTGCGCCGACCTGTTCGAGACGTACGAGACGCCCGAGGAGTACGCGAACGCGCCCCAAGAGGAGATGGCGGAGGCGATCAACTCCATCACCTACTACAACAACAAGGCGAAGTACATCCGCTCGGCGTGCGCGGACATCGCCGAGAAGCACGGCGGCGAGGTCCCGGACACGATGTCCGAGCTGACCGACCTCGCCGGCGTCGGCCGCAAGACCGCCAACGTCGTCCTCCAGCACGGCCACGACGTCGTCGAGGGGATCGTCGTCGACACGCACGTCCAGCGGCTCACCCGCCGGCTCGCGATTACGGAGGAGGAGCGTCCGGAGTCGATCGAACAGGACCTCCTCGACGTCGTTCCCGAGGCCGACTGGCAGCAGTTCACGCACCTGATGATCGACCACGGCCGCGCCACCTGTACCGCGATCAACCCGGACTGCGCCGACTGCGTGCTCGCGGACGTCTGCCCCTCCGAGAAGGGCGACGGCGACGTCGACCTCGCGAGCGGCGAGGCGTGGTGAGCGGGCGAACCGGCGCGACTATTTAAACACCCACCCGATCGGGGGGGTCCGCGATTTCTTCTACCCGCGAGAGAACTCGCTATCGGGTATAATTCCCCTACCGGTGTACTCGCAAGTGAGGAGAGACACAATGTCCACGACAACCACAAACGAGTTCGGCGGGGAGTTCGGCGGGATCACGCTGCTGGGGAAGGCGCACTCGCTGTCGGCGCTGTTCATCGTCGTGCTCCGGGCGACCATCGGCGGGATGATCCTGTTCGCGGGACTCGGGAAGGCGACGGGCGAGCCGTTCGACGCGAGCGGCTACCTCGTCCACGGCGTGGACGCGGCGAGCCCGGTGAGCGGGCTGTACGCCGCGATGGGGACGACGCCGTGGTTCGTCGAGTTCGCGAACGTGTTCGTGCCCGCGACTCAGCTGCTCATCGGGACCGCGCTCATCCTAGGCGCGTTCGTCCGCCTGGCCGCGCTCGGCGGCGCGATACAGATGATGCTGTTCTACCTCGGCGGGTGGAGCGGCGAGGCGCTCGCGCTGTTCGACTCGACGCTGGTGTACGCGGTCGTGTTCCTCACGGTCGCCGCCTTCGGCGCGGGCCGCGTCCTCGGACTGGACGCGTACATCGAGGCGATCGAGGTCGGCGGCGAGACGCTGACCGAGAGGTTCCCGGCGCTACGCTACGTCCTCGGGTGAACGAAGGGGGCGTCGAGCGAAGGGAATCGGGCGCGCGACCGCGCGCCGCCGACTCGTTTTCCGATCGATTCGCGGTTTCGCTGACCTATTCTCTGAGACCGGTTCGTCGAGGGACGCTCCGGTTCGGCTCTACCGAAGTCGTCACCGACCGCCGAGGTCGAACGCGGGCACCGCGTCACCCGTTGGTGACAGTGATCTCGAACGTTTCGCGAACGCTCCGTTCGGAGTCGTCGCCCGGGAAGACCGCGACTCCGTACTGATACTCACCGGGTTCCGCGGTCTCCGCGACGGCGATCGGTGCCTCGACGGTCACGTCGGTGCGTCGCGACCAGAACCACCGGGGCGGGGCGGAGTCCTCCCCCGAGTCCGGCGGCGGGGAGACGCTCCGCTCCGAGGCGGCCGTCCCGATGGTGATTCCCTCGGGCGGCGGTCGGAAGGCGAAGCCGCCGATATCGGTCGCCCGGACCGTGACGGTCGCTTCTTCGCCGGGCGAGAGCGTCAGCGCGTCGCCGTCGACCGTCGGATTCCATTCGCCGTCGCCGGCGCATCCAGCCAGCGGCACCGCGCCGACGGAGAGGAGCCCCGCGACGAGCCGGCGTCGATTCATGCCAAGTAGCCGCACTCAACGTAACAAGTATCTTGTGGGGAGATCTGTCGGGAAATACCTCGGATTCTCGGTCGTTTCGCGGCTCGGTACCTGTGAATTCGAATTCGACGCTTCGAAGCCCCAGCCGCTCGGCTGGACGATCGCCTTCTCGGTATAAACCGCTGACCGACACGGATACCGCCGAAGCCCCGGCCGCGAGGCTGCCCCTTCGAATCCCGCCCCGCATGGCACCGCCCCGCACCCCACGCCTCCCCGGCCTCGTCAGTCGGCCTCCGCTTCGCTCCGGCCGACGGACTCCCTCGCGCGCTCCTCGCGCCCTTCACCGGGCGCTCGGAGGCGCGCGCCACCGTCGGAAGTCTGGTCCTCGCCGGTCGCGCTTCCGCCTTCCAATCCTTATAAGAACGCGCGACCGGTACGAAGCGGTAATGGATCTCGGTTCGCGGGACGCGTTCGCCAGCATGGGAACGCTGGGCATCGAAGAGGAGTTCTATATCGCGGATGCCGACGGACGCCCGACGTCCGGGACCGACGACCTCGTGTACGGCCGCGACCCGCCGAGCGAGGTGCCCGAGGGGTTCGATCACGAGCTGTTCCAGTGTACCATCGAGGCGCAGACGCCGCGGATCGAGGACCCCGCGAACGCCGCGGCGGCCCTCGCGACGGTGCGGGAGGCGCTCGTCGACCACGCCGCCGAGGACGGCTATCGGATCGCCGCCGCGGGGCTCCACCCGGCGGCGAAGTGGCGCGAGCTCGACCACGTCGAGAAGCCGCGGTATAAGGCGCAGCTGGACCGCATCCGGTACCCGCAACACCGCAACACCACGGCCGGACTCCACGTCCACGTCGGGGTCGACGACGCGGACAAGGCGGTGTGGATCGCCAACCGCTTGCGGTGGCACTGCGCCGTCCTGCTCGCGCTGTCGGCGAACTCCCCGTTCTGGAACGGCTTCGACACCGGGCTGGCGTCGGCCCGCGCGAAGATATTCGAGAACCTGCCGAACACGGGCGTCCCCTCCGCGTTCGACGACTTCGACGCCTTCCAGCGCTACGAGCGCCGGATGGTCGAGCAGGGCTCGATCGCCGACCGCGGCGAACTCTGGTTCGACGTGCGACCCCACACCGGCCACGGCACGGTCGAGGTTCGCGCGCCCGACGCCCAGCGCGACCCCGACGTCACCCTCGCGCTGGTCGAGTACGTCCACGCGCTCGTGACCGACTACGCCGAGCGCTACGACGACGGCGAGTCCGCGTCGGCGCTCCGCCGCGAACTGCTCGACGAGAACAAGTGGCGCGCGATCCGCCACGGGCACGACGCCTCGTTCGTCGCTCGGGGCGGCGAGGACACCGTGTCGCTCGGCGAAGTGGTCGACCGCGAGTGCGACCGGCTCGGAATCGACGGAATCAGACAGGTGTACGAGGCCGAAAGCGGCGCCGAGCGGCAGCGGCGGCTCCGCGAGGAGTCCGGGCTCGACGCGCTGTGTGCGGACCTGATCCTGACGCCGTAACGAGCGGAGTCGGACGCTTCGGCCGGTCCGACGGGACGCGGCCCGAGTTCCGTTGGAACCAAAACGACGAGAAACGCTTTTGAGTGCGCGGACCCCTCTTTCACGCATGACAAGCGACGAGTTCGACGACGACGACGACGCCGCAGACGCCGACGGCGGCGTCGCCCTCGACGCGGAGGGAACGGGAGACGAGTCGCCGACCGAGCGGACCCGCGAGGAGCTCCGCAAGACCAAGGAGCGACTCGGCGAGGGCGCCGACAAGGCGGTGAAAGGGTTCGACGACAACGTCGTCGACCTGCTGGCGTGGCTGCTCGACACCGAGACCCGCGCCCGGATCTACGTCTACCTGCGGGACAACCCGCGGAGCACGAGCGACGAGATCGCCGACGGCACCGGGCTCTACCCGAGCACGGTCCGCGAGGCGCTGGCGGAGCTCCACGACGAGGGGACGGTCGACCGCGACAAGCGCGAGGCGAGCGGCGCCGGCAACAACCCCTACGAGTACGAGGCGATCGCGCCCAGCGAACTGGTCAGGGGCGTCGTCGGCGACGTCCAGCGCGAGCTGAACGCCGTCTTCAACCTCGACCGCCGGCTCGGCGGCGAGTCCACCGACGGCGACGCGGAGCCGGTACAGATCTCCGTCGACGACGACGAGGAGAGCGAGGGGGGCCACGAGTCGGCGGCCGACCACGAGTCCCCGCCCGATCACGGGTCGGGCGAAACCGACGAAGCGTAGCCGAGGACGACGCGGGCCGCGGTGAGCTCCGGTCCGTCGAAGCGACCCGCTTCGGGACAATTTAAGTTCCGGCCGCGCAACCGACTGGCATGAACGTCGCGCTTGGTGGCACCTTCGACCCCGTTCACGACGGCCATCGGAAGCTGTTCGAACGGGCGTTCGAGCTGGGGGACGTCACCGTCGGCCTCACCTCCGACGAGCTCGCCCCGAAAACCCGACACGTCGAGCGCTACGTCCGTCCGTACGACCGCCGCAAGCGCGACCTGGAGGCCGAGCTCGCGCCGCGCGCCGCGGAGCACGGGCGGGAGTTCGCGGTCCGGGAGCTCACCGAGCCGACCGGCATCGCCGTCGAACCGGAGTTCGACGCCCTCATCGTCTCGCCGGAGACGAAGGCGGGCGGCGATCGGATCAACGAGATCCGTCGCGAGAACGGCCACGACCCGCTCGAACTCGTCGTCGTCGACCACGTCCCGGCCGAGGACGGCGAGCGCATCTCCTCGACGCGGATCGTCGCCGGCGAGATAGACGAACACGGGAACCTCACGCCCGACCGCGAGGGACGCGGGGCGACTCGCCCGGAATGACGGGCGACAGCCGCCTCCGTCGGATCGCCCTCGGCGAGACGGGGTTCGAGCGCGCGGCCGTCTGGAGCGCGGTCGGCTTCGCGGTGTCGTACGTCGCCTTCGACGCCGCCGGGCTTCTCGGCGCGGCCGCGGGGGCGACTCCCGCGTCCGGCGTCGTCCCGCCGGTCGGCGCGGCCCTCGCGGCGTTGACCGCGGTCGGGACCGCCGCCTTCGCCGCGGTCGGCGCCGGCGCGCTTCCCGCGGTCCTGCTCGCGTACGGCCCCTTCGCCGCCGTGTTCCTGCGAGCGATCGGACCGGCCCCGTACGCGGTCCCCGTCGCCGACCCCCTCCCGTTCGCGGTCGCGGCCGCCGAACCGCTCGGTCTCGCTCTCGCGGCCGCGGTGGCGGTCGGCGTGGCGGGCTATCTCGTCGGGCGCGTCGTCGCCGGCGGCGGAGACGGACCGGACGAGGGCGCGACGGGCGCCGGCGGCGACGCGGACGCGAGCGACTGACGCCCCCGATCGGTTCGACTCCTACGCCTCGTCGAGCGTCCCGTTGAGCACCTTCGCCGCGACGAGGATCGGGTCCCACACCGGGCTGAACGGGGGCGCGTACGCCAGGTCGAGCCGCTCGACCTCCGGGACGGTCATATCGGCCTCCAGCGCGGTCGCGAGCGTGTCGATCCGGATCGCGGCGCGGTCGGGACCGACGATGCTCCCCCCGATCAGGCGCCCGGTGTCGCGGTCGGCGACGAGCGTCACGTCGGTCGGCGCGGCGCCCGGGTAGTACCCCGACCGCGAGCCGGCGGTGACCGTCTCGCGGACGGGGTCGAAGCCGGCCTCGCGGGCCGCCTCGTCCTCGACGAGTCCGACGCGGCCGGCCTCCATGTCGAACGCCTTCACGACTGCGGTGCCCGCGATGTCGCCCACGGGCGAGGGGTCGCCGGCGACGGTGGCCCCGACCGCCCGGCCGGCGCGGTTCGCGGTGAGGCCGAGGGGCATCCACGCCGGCTCGCCGGTGACGGCGTGTCTCGCGGTCGCGCAGTCGCCGGCGGCGTACACGTCCGGGAGGCTCGTCCGGCCGTAGTCGTCGACCGCGATCGCGCCGCCCTCGCCGGTCTCGACCCCGGTCCCGTCGAGGAGTTCGGTGTTCGGGCGGATCCCGACGCCGACGACCGCCATGTCGACGGGGAACGTCTCCCCGTCGAAGCGCACGGCCTCGATCCGGTCGTCGCCGTCGAGGCTCTCGACGGGGCGTCCGGTGTGGACGGTCACGCCCTTCTCGGCGAGTTCGGTCTCGACGCGCTCGCCGACCGCCTCGCCGAACGGGCGGAGCACGTGAGCGGAGCGCTGGAAGACGTGGACGTCGAGGCCGCGGGCGGAGAGCGCCTCGGCCATTTCGACGCCGACGTAGCCGCCGCCGATGATCGCCGCCGTCTCCGGGGCGGGCATCGCGGCGTTCCGCTCGACGCGGTCGCGGTCGACCGCGCTCACGTCGGCGCGGTCCGGGTCGTACGCGTCCGGCTCGGCGACGTACGCGTCGATGGCGGCCGCGGCGTCCATGTGGTGGAGGGTGAACGCGCCGTCGATCCCGCGCACGTCGAACCGGCCGGTCGCTGCGCGCCCGCCGGTCGCGACGAGCAGGTCGCCGTACGGCTGTTCGAACGAGTCGCCCTCGGCGGTCTCGACGGTCACGCGCTTCGCCTCGGGATCCACGGCGACGACCTCGCGGCCGCGTCGGAGGTCGATCCCCCGCTCGTCGACCTCGCTCGGCGACAGCGAGAGGAGGTTCGACATGCGCTCGGCCCGCCCCTCGATGAAGTACGGCATCCCGCAGAAGGCGTACGATATCCACCGGCCTTTCTCGAAGACGACGACGTCGCGGTCGGGCGCCTCGCGGCGGAACTTGCTGGCCGCGCTCAGTCCGGCCGCGTCGGCGCCGACCACGACGAAGGGATCGCTCATGGGCGGGCCGACGAGAGGGCCGTATAAAAAGCCACGCCGCGGATGCGGGGGTGACGCCCGGCCCGGGGCGGCGGGTTACGCCGCGCGGTCGGCGTCGTCCGGGTCGGTGTCGTCCGGGCCGGCGTCGTCCGGGTCGGCGTCCGAATCGGAGAGCCGCGACAGCGTCTCGCGGGCGTTCTCGACGGCCGCCGCCTTCTTCGCCGGGTACGCCTCGACCTTCGCGCGGACCGTGATCCCGGGACCGAGCCGGACGTCGCCGCGGAACGCGGCCTGCTTGTCGACGCGGAGGAACAGCGCGCAGTTGTCGTCGACGCGCTGGTCGAGCTCGTCTATCACGCGGTCGACGTCGTCGAGGTCGGCCAGCGCGTCGAGGACGTGGCGCATCCCGTCGGCGTTCTTAATCCGCGCGGAGAGGACGACGATCCGGTCGCCGTGGTGGCCGACGTTCTCGACGCGGTCGAGTTCGGCGTCCTCGGGCAGGAACGTGCGGAGGGCGTCCGCGACCCGCTTCTCGTCCTCGGTCGCGTACGAGAACGCTCGGAGGTCGACGTAGTGGAAGGGGACTTTTGCCATGCGGGTCGGGAAAACGGGTCGGTTACTCCTCGCTCTCGACGGCGTCGAGCGCGTCCTCGGGGACGCCGGTCTCCTGGCCGTCCTCGAAGCTGACCGTGTAGGTCGCGTCGCCGAACATCGTCTCCATCACCTGCGTGATCGTGCCCGTCTCGCCGTCGTACTCGCTGTGTTTGTCGTGGAGGACGACCTCGTCTTCCTTCTCGAAGCTCATGGAGTTCGGTTCCGGCGGGACGCTTAAAAGCGCGCGGATCCGGAGCGACCGAGCGGTCGAACGACGAGGCCCCGCCCGCCGTCGGTCCGGCGCCCGACGGTCACGCGAGCGCGAGCAAGACGGCGGCGATCGACACCGTCAGCACGACGCCGACCACGAGCGAGACGATCACGCTGTCGATGGCGAGCGCGAGCGCGACGCCCGCGGCGACGGCGAGGAAACCGAGGACCGCCGCCGGCAACCCGCCGCGTTCGACGAGGCCGGCGACCGTGCTCGCGACGCGCTGACCGAGCGGCGGGTCGGGCGTCCGCTCCGGCGGCTTCGAGAACCGCTCGTCGACGGGGATCTGTCTGGTTTGGGTCTCCGGTGCGGGCTCGACCTCGACGTCGACGTAGCGAGTGTTCGACCCGTAGCCGGTGACGATCTTCAGCTTACCGGTGACCGTCCCGTCGACCGCGTCGGCGGTGACGTGGACCCGCTTCGTCGACTCGCCGTCGACGAAGTGATTCGTCTCGCCGACCGAGCAGACCCGGTCGAGGTCGTCGTCGAAGTGCAGGTGAACGTGCGTGGACCGCCCCAGGTTCTCCAAGGCGATCGCGAAGTGACCGGTCGTCGCGAACCGCCCCGGTGCTCGGATGGAGTGGACCGCGTCCCCGTTCAGTTCGACGGCGAGTGTCGACACGTACGGGTCGACGAACTCGCACTAAAAAAAGATGCAGTACGATTCGGACTACGCCGTCGCCTCGTCCCGCATGTCCGGCGGCAGGAGGTTCGGGATCCCGTCCTCGATGGGGTACGTCTCTCCGCACTCGGTGCAGGTGAGCGTCCCGGCGAGGATCTCCTCGTCCTCCCGGTCGTCGACGTCGAGTTCGAGGTCGGCCTTGTCGAGCGGACAGCAGACGACGTCCATCAGGGACTCCTTCATACCACGTCGTTCGCGTGGACCGTTAAAAAAGCGTACGGGTCGGGTTCGCGGGGACCGCCGCGTCGGTCCCCCGTCCGGGCGCCCGTCGATAGCAACGACTTTGCCGGTCCGTCGCCCCCGGCGAGACATGGGGATTCCGTCGGAACGGATCGAGCGCCTGTTGACGCTCGCCCGCGAGGCGGTCGTCGACGAGGAGTACGACCGCTCCCGGGAGTACGTCGCGCTCGCGCGTCGGATCGCGGAGCGGAACCGGTGCGGCCTCCCGGCCGACTTCTCCCGGCGCACCTGCGACGACTGCGACGTCTACCTCCGGCCCGGGAAGACGGGACGCGTCCGGCTCCGACCCGGCCGCGTCGTCGTCCGCTGCCGCGAGTGCGGGTCGACGGCGCGGTACCCGTTCGAGTGACTCGCGGTCGCCACGCTTTATCAATCGCCGACGAGAGGGGCGGGTATGGACTACCGACGACTCGGCGACACCGGGCTCAGCGTCTCTGAGCTCTGCCTCGGCACGTGGCGCTTCGGCCGAGAGACGAACGGCGTGGTCGAGACGGGCCGCGAGGAGGCCCACGAACTGCTCGACGCGGCCGCTGAGCACGGGATCAACTTCATCGACACCGCCAACGTGTACGGGTCGCCGAACGGGACGAGCGAGGAGTACGTCGGCGAGTGGCTGGCCGAGCGCGACCGCGAGGACTACGTGGTCGCCTCGAAGGTGTACTTCCCGTTCGACGGCCGCGGCGAGCCCGGCCCGAACGACTCCGGGCTCGGGCGCAAGCACGTCCGGGCGCAGGTCGAGGGGACCCTCGACCGGCTCGACACCGACTACCTCGACGTCTATTACATCCACCGCTGGGACGAGGAGACCCCCATCGAGGAGACGATGCGCGTCCTTGACGAACTCGTTTCGGCGGGGAAGGTGCACTACCTCGGCGCGTCGACGATGGCGGCGTGGCAGCTGACGAAGGCGCTGTGGACCGCCGACGTCAACGACTACGCCCGGTTCGACGTGGTCCAGCCGCTGCACCACGCCGGCTACTACGAGGACGTGAGCGAGTACCTCGACGTCTGTATCGACCAGGACATCGCCGTCTGCCCGTACTCGCCGCTCGCGGGCGGGTTCCTCACCGGGAAGTACGAGCGCGCCGACCCGGACGACCCCGAAGAAGTGATCGCGCCGGACGGCTCGCGCGCCAGCTTCGACGACCGCTTCGAGCGCTTCTACCTCTCCGAGCGCGGCTGGGAGGTGCTGGACGCGGTCCGCGAGGTCGCCGCCGAACTCGACGCCACCCCCGCGCAGGTCGCGCTCGCGTGGCTCACCGAGTGGGACGAGTTCACCTGCGTCCCCATCGTCGGCGCGCGGACGACCGACCAGTTGGCCGAGAACGTCGCCGCGGCCGACCTCGCCCTCTCCGACGCGCAGTGGGACCGGATCATGGACGCGCGGTACGCCCCGGACGGGTCGCTCTGGGGGCACTGAGGGGTCGGCGTCGCCCGGACGCCGGCTCGGGGCGGTCGCTACTCGTCGAAGTCCGGGAGGTCGTCCGGCGCCTCGAACTCCGCCTCCCAGTCGATGTACTCCGCCTTGAGCGTCTCGCAGACGATCTGTCCGAGCTCCGTGAGCCCGGCGTTGATCGCGGAGACGGTGCCCCAGGATTCGAGGTCGGGGTGGAGGTCGCGCTCCTTCCAGTCCTCCGGGAGCCCGGGCGCGTGGTAGCCGACGCGGTCGGCGAAGTCGTCCCAGAAGAAGTCGAACCGGGAGACGAGCCCGAGGTCGACGGCGATCCGCCAGTCGGACTCGTCCATGTCGCTCCCGGCGGCCCACTCCTCGAAGGCGTCCTCCCACGCGCCCTCGCGGAGGAACGCCTCGAGTTCGTCGCGGCGGTACTCGCCGCCGGCGACCTCCGCGTCCTCGTACTCGTTCGGGTCGACGGCCGCGAGTTCGGGCGGGTCGGGCGGATCGACGTCCAGGCTCATACCTCGCCCTCCGTGCCGCCGACGCAAAACAGTGCGGGGGTCGCCGACGCGGACCGCCGGCCGGGTCCGTTCGGTCCCGTCGGGACCCGTCGGACCTCCCGAGGGCGGCGTGCCGAGTACGGGGCGCGTCCCCGCCGTGGACCCGACGCGAGAACCCGACAGTTCGAGGCGATCAGTGCGGTCGCGGTAGACGCGTGTCCTGAACGCAGCGACATATTATCAGGTATTGGAACTTCCGTTAAGACTATATGTATGATTCACTGACGAGTTATTAATGTCGTATCGTTCGCTTCCCGGGAGAGACGACGGGGGGACGCGGTCGTGACGGGCGTGCCTCGTGACTCGGAGCGAACGGTTCAACTCGATACCGTCTTAGACGTTCTGCGGGACTCCCGCCGCCGCTACGTCTTGTACGTCCTTCAAGAAGCGGACGGGTCGGCGGTTCCGTTCGAATCGGTCGTCGAGGGCGTTCGGAGATACGAGGCCGGCGACGGGGTCGGTGCGGAGTTGCCGCCGAGGCAGTTCGTCCGGACGGACCTCGTTCACGTCCACCTTCCCAAACTGGAGTCGGCGGGGCTTCTCGATCGCGATCCCCGCACGGGAGTCGTCCAGTTCCACGGCGACCCCCTGCTCGAGGAGTGGGCCGAACGGGCGCGAGAGTTCGAACTCCGTTGACACGTTCGCGCTCCGTCCGGCACGGGGGTGCAGACCGCCGGCCGCGTCGGGAGTCGACGGAACGACCGGGACGGCGACGCTACCGGCGGCGATCCGGACCTTTTACCGCGGTCCCGCCCCGACCGGCGCGTATGGACCTTCGCGACGTCTCGCGCCGGGTGGGGATCGCCGCCGCCGTCGCCACGGTAGTCGTGCTCGGCGCCCCGTACGCGATCATCACGGGACCGGAATACGCGTCACAGCTCGCGGACTACTACGCGTCCGGCGCCGTCGGCGGCGCCGGAATCGCGCTGTTCGCGCTGTTGAGCGCGGTCGTCATCGCCTCGGTCGAGCGGGGGAACCTCGACCCGGGAACGCTCGCCGGCGTCGCGGTCGTGCTGGGGACGGCGACGACCGTGAGCGCGGCCCTCTGGGCGCTGGCCATCGAGCCGAGCCCGCTGTTCCGCGACAACCTCTGGCTGGTTCAGCACGCGTACGCCGTCGTCGCGCTGTCGGTCTTCGTGCCGCTCGCTGCCGCGTCGTACGCCCGAGCGCTGCTGTCGTAGCGGCGTCGGGCCCGCGGGCCCCGAGTCCGCCGGCGACGCTCGCCGAACGAAAGGCCCTTATGGCGGACCCGAGTAACGCGAGATGGACTAGGTCGGGCGGTTAGGCCCCGCTCGTCACCCGCGAGGTAGTCTTTAGCGGGGACCGAACACCGGGCGCGTCCGGTCTGACCGGCGCGGGCCCCGAGAGCCAACGTGGAAGCCTCGTCCGCCGGGGACAGCGGTCCGTGGCGCCCGCTCGCAGGAGCGGTCCGTCGCGGTTCGTCGGCGACATCGGGTCAGGCGCGGAAGCGAGCAGCCCATCGCCGGACGCCCGTCGCTCGTCGGGTCGCGGGGTGGAGAAGGCAATCGGGATACCCCGTGCCGGAACGCCGGGCTAGCCCGTCTGTCCACCATTCATACGCGTGTTCGACCGACGAGCGGCGCCTCCGCGCGGTCCCCCGAGGCCGACCGCGTCACTCGTTCTGCACTAACTCCCCAGAGCAGTCGTACTCGATCAGTTTGACCTCGTTCTCGGCCTCGACCGTCCCGTTGGTCGGGTCGGCCCGCTCGTACATCTGGTAGACCGTCACGTTCTCGACGGCCGTCTCGTGGGTGCGATTCCAATCGTCACAGAGGTAGTTCGCGAAGTACGATCGGTGGTTCTCGTTGTCTGTCGTGTAGACGTTCGAGAGGTACTTCCGCCACCGCGAGGTCGGATAGGTGGTCTCCGCGCGCGCCGGGCGATCCAAAGTGACCGGGGCGTCCCTGAAGATGTCCCGCTCGCTTCCGTCTTCGAGGGTCGCGGGCGCGGCGAACCAACGGGTCGTGTACGCCGGATCGGGGGCGAACATCCGCCAGTGCTGGTCCATCTCGACGGCCTCTAAGACCTCTTCGGCCGGGTCGGGCGTCTCGGCGTAGCCGACCGCCTGAGCGCTCGAGAGGACCATCAGCACGAGGAACGCGTATGGCAGGACCGTCGTGACCAGGACGCGGCCGCGGCTGAGGCTCACGGGGAGACCGCTCCCGCGGAGTCCGTCGATGCGGTCCGAGGCTATCGACCGGGAGACGGACGCGTCGAGCGAGGCGACCCTCTCTGCCCGACCCGCGAGTCGGGAGCGCCAGTGCGCGAGTGCTCCCCGCCCGTCGAAGCGTTCGACGACGCGCTCGGCGGTATCCCAGACCGGCGTCTGGAAGAACGGGATGAAGCCGACGACGACGACGACGGGGAAGAGGCCGATCCGCATGGTGACCGCCATCCCGAGGTGCATCCCGATGAACAGGGAGGCGACCGCGGCCCGCGGGAAGCCGGTGCTCAGGAGCAGCAGCGGCGAGGCGAACAGCAGCGCGACCCACGCGACCGTGAGCACGCGCAACAGCCCGTGAAAGTCGGCGAGTGGGTTACCGAGAAGATAGGTGAACTGGTCGGCCTGCATGACGTAGACGACCGCCTCGCCGCTCATCCAGAGGTCGCCCTCCAGCTTGTGGACGGCGTTGGTCAGGTACATCACCAGCATCTGCATGAGGAGTGCCATCGCGGCCACGGTGGCCACGGCGGCGTCGCTCCGGTGCGACGCCGCCGTCCCGTCCGCGGACGCAGATCCGTCCGGCGGGCCCGCTCGCCTGACGGCGTCGACCGACCAGCGGGCGCCCAGAGGGAGGAAGACGCTCCAGAACAGCAGCATGAGCAGCAGACTGTCACCGGAGTTCAACACCATGGGATGGCGGGTCTGCAGCGAGAGCAGCAGCGCCCACGAGACGACCGTCGCGAGTCGCGTCCGGTACCCGACGGTCAGCGCGATGGCGACCGCGCCCGCGACGGCGAACAGCAGGCCGACGGCCCACGGCTCGCCGGCGAGCAGGTACACCGAACGGATCGTCTCGTAGTCGGCGAGGAACGCGCGGCGCGGGAGCACGCCGTCGTCGGTATAAAAAGCGGTCAGCCAGCGCGACCGCCGCGCGAGGTCGGCCAGCAACAGCGTTCCGAGGCCGATTCGGAAGGCGGCGAGCGCGCGCAGGTCGACCGAGACCCGTGCGGCGAGCGCGGCCGAGAGGCGTTTCAGGACGCCCAAGAGCCGCGATACCGCGGTTTTAGTGGAGGGCTGTCGAGCCATAATACGAGGATATGTCGCAGAATACGAAATTCACCTCGACTGGCATAAGCTTGGTGTGGGCGTCCCGGTCGCTCCGCCCCTCCATCACGCGGCGGTCGGCGCGAGGCGCGGAGCGTTTCGACCGCGCGGCGGACGACGCGGATCGCGGAACGTCTCGGCCGGCCCCCGCTGATCGGCCGGAAGCGTGAACAGGGGCGAGAGTGTACGTCCGCCGAGCGATGTCCACAGAGATTCCGGACGGCGAGGCGGTCATCCTCTTCGACGGCGTCTGCAACCTCTGTAGCGGGTTCGTGCAGTTTGTGCTCCCCCGCGACACGGAAGAGAAGTACCGCTTCGCCTCCCTCCAGTCCGACGCGGGACAGGCGCTCTTGGCCGAACACGACCTGCCGACCGACGAACTGGAGTCGGTCGTCCTGATCGAGGACGGGGAGAGCTACGTGAAGTCGGCGGCGATCATTCAGATCGCGTCCGGACTGGGCGGCGTCTACCGACTGCTCTCGCCGTTCCGGTACGTCCCGCGACCGGTCCGTGACTGGGCGTACGACTTCGTCGCCGAGCACCGGTATCGGTGGTTCGGGAAGAAGGACCAATGTATGATGCCGTCCGGGGACGTCCAGTCGCGGTTTCTGGACTGAGTAGTGCTATCCGACCGATCGACCGCCGGCGGTCCCGCCCGTTACGCCGCGTCGCCGCTGTCCTTCCACGCGGAGAAGCCGCCCTCGACGAGCGTCTCCGACTGGCGGTCGATGTACTCGCGCTGCGTCTCTTGGACCGCGGCCTCGAAGCCGTCGCCGGCGTCGAGGCGCGCGCGGACTCGGTCGCGCTTCCAACTCGCCGGCGTCGTGCGGTTCGCGACCCGCCACCGGAGCGGCGCGAGCCACGAGGCCGCCTCCTCCTCGGGACAGCCGGCGGTCCGAAGTCCGGCCTCGGCGTGGTCGAACAGGTCCGCGTACACCGCCTCGGTGTCGGTGGTCGTCTCGCCGTCGCGGCCGACCCACTCGATGTCGGCGTCCAGCCCGTCCGCGACGGCGGCGTAGAAGTTCTCGCGGGCGGTCTCCCAGTCGAGGCCGATCACCGGGTGCTCGCGCTGCGGGAGCGACTGCATCAGCCCGGCGAACGCCGCCTGAAAGGCGATCGAGTCGCGGACGGTCGGCTGGGCCGCGATCGGCCGGAACTCGATCCGGGCGTTCGCGCTGGACCGGCTCGCCCCCTCGAACACCGGGCGGACCCACCGCCAGTAGCTGCCGTGCTTCGTCCGGAAGGACGCGAACGCGTCGTCGAAGCGGTCCGTCCCGTCCGGCTCCGGCATCGGGATGAGCGTCTCGTCGGCGACGACCCGGTCGATCGCGGTCTCGACGTCGTGGAAGTCGCGCGGGAACCGGACCTTGTCGTCGTCGGTGCGGGCGTTCAGCACCGACTCGAACACGTGGATGCGGTTCCCGGCGGCGCCCTCGTCGAGGACGCGCTCGCCGCCCCAGTCGTCGTCGTACAGTTCCGGCGGGAAGAAGGGGGAGTTGACGCCGAGCGCGAGCAGCGGCCCCGCGATCCGGAGCGCGTACCGGAAGTGCCGCGGGAGCGTCTCGGCCTGCGCGACCTGGTAGTGCGGTTGGACCGAGGTGATGAGGCTCTCCGGCATCACGGTGTCCGCCTCGAGCGACACCCCCGGAGCCTCGACGGTCGTCCCGCACCGCTCGTCCGACCCCGCGTTCGCCATCGCGTGGTACCGGACCGCGTCGCTCATGTTGACCGCGACGGTGACGCCGTCGACGGCGACGCTGTCCGTGAGGTACCCGCGGGCCGTCTCGCCGGTCGGGGGGATCGTCCAGATCCCGTCGGAGACGAGTCGCATCCCCTCCACGCCGGCGGTGTTCTCCGCGGCCTCGAGCCGCGCTCGCACCTCCGCGAGCTGCGCCCGGAGCCCGTGGTCGGAGAGGGGTTGCGGACTCGTGGACATCTCGGCGTTGTGGAGGCCGAGCTCCTTCTCGAACCCCATCAGCTCCAAGAGCCGTCGCGGGACGCGCATCAGGGCGTACTCGTTCGCTCGCGACTCCTCGCTCCATCGGCCGTCGGCGACCGCGTAGAACTCGTACTCGAACCCGACGATCGATTGGTGGTTGTCGAAGGAGCCGTCACGGAGCTCCTGTTTGACGATTTCTCCCTCCTCCTGGACGCGCGCGTCGAACTCGTCAGGGTCGACGGCGAGCGTCTCGCGAACGCCGTCTGCGAGGGCGGACTCCGTGCTCATGCGACGGTCGACGTGTCGGGCTGGTAAAAAGACCTGCGGCCGATCGGCGGTGTGGTGACGGCCGGCACGGCGGGCGAATCGCGGCGCTTTTGCCCGGCGGCGGCCGACCGCGCACATGGAGTTCGCCACGTTCGCCGCGCGGGCCGAGCGGCTCGCGGCCGAGCCGGGCGACATCGGAACGACGCTCGCGGTCGCCGACCTGCTCGCGGCGGCCGGAGACGGAGAGGGCGCGGCCGGCGCCGACGGGAAGACTGACGACGGTCAGACCGACGACGACCTCGCGACGGTCACCCGGTTCCTGCTCGGTCGCGTCTTCCCGGCGCACGACACCCGGACGCTCGACGTCGGGCCGGCGCTGTGCCGAGAGGCGATCGCCCGCGCCGCGGGTCCGAACGTCACCGCCGACGACGTCGAAGACCGGCTCGCGTCGGCGGGCGAGATCGGCGCGGTCGCCGCCGGCTTCGACTTCGGCGGTCAACGGGGCCTCGCCGCCTTCGGCGAGGGCCGCGACGCGCTCACCGTCGCCGAGCTGGACACGTCCCTGCGGGAGCTGGCGGCCGCGTCAGGCGACGGCAGCGAGTCGCGCAAGCTCGACGCGCTGTTCGGCCTGTTCAATCGGTGCGAACCCGCCGAGGCGAAGTTCCTCGCGCGGCTGGTGCTCGGCGAGATGCGGGTCGGCGTCGGCGAGGGGACTATCCGGGACGCGGTCGCCGAGGCGTTCTTGACCGCCCCGGAGTCCGAGTCAGCCGAGAGCGACGACGAGGAGCCGACCCTCCACGCCCCCGCCGCGGCGGTCGAGGCCGTCGAGCGCGCGCTACAGGTGACGAACGACTACGGCCGCGTCGCGGCCCTCGCGCGCGACGAAGGGCTCGCGGGGCTCCGGGCAGAGGGACTCGTCGTCGGGCGTCCCGTGCAGGCGATGCTCGCGCAGGCGGGCACCGCGACCGACGCGGTCGAGTCGTTCGGGGAGGTCGCCGTCGAGACGAAGTTCGACGGCGCCAGAGTGCAGGTCCACTACGTGCCGGGCGGGGAGGCGGGAGGAGACGGACTCGGCCCGAAGCTCTACTCCCGGAACATGGACGACGTGACCGACGCGCTCCCGGAGATCGGCGAGCGCGTCGCGGCCGCCGTCGACGTCCCCGTGATCCTCGACGGCGAGGTCGTGGCGATCGACGACGACGGCGACCCGCTCCCGTTCCAGGAGGTGCTGCGCCGGTTCCGCCGGAAACACGACGTCGACCGGATGCGCGAGGCGGTGTCGCTCCGCCTCCACGCCTTCGACTGCCTCCACGCGGACGGGACCGACCTGCTCGACGAACCGCTCCGGGCGCGCCACGAGCGACTCGTCGAGGTGGTCCCGGACGCGGCGGCGACCCTCGAACTGGCGAGCGACGCGGAAGCGATCGAAGCCGCCGAGGCGGCCGCGCTCGACGCGGGCCACGAGGGGGTCATGCTGAAGGACCCGGACGCGACCTACACCCCCGGCGACCGGGGGCGGGAGTGGCTGAAGCGCAAGCCCGACGTGGAGACGCTCGACGCCGTCGTCGTGGGGGCGGAGTGGGGCGAGGGACGCCGCGCGGACCTGTTCGGGACGTTCCTGCTCGCGGTGCGAACGGACGAGGCGGGCGAGGAGTTCGCCCCCGTCGGCAAGGTCGCGACCGGCCTCACCGACGAGGCGCTCGCCGACCTCACGGAGCGGCTGGAGCCGCACGTCGTGAGCGAGTCGGGCACCGAGCTGTCGATCCGCCCGGCGGTCGTCGTCGAGGTCGGCTACGAGGAGATCCAGACGTCGCCGACGTACTCGTCTGGTTACGCGCTCCGGTTCCCGCGGTTCGTCGGCGTCCGCGAGGACAAGTCGGTCGCGGACGCCGACTCGCTGGAGCGGATCTCGCGGCTCGCGGGCGACTCCGCGTAGCGGGTCGGGAGCCGCCCGCGCCGTCGGGCGGCCGCGCTCGCCACGCGAAACCCGCTTGACCCCCCGGACCCTACGGACGCGTATGCCAGGCCCGCTCGGGGACGCGACGCGACAGCGGCTGACGGACGCGGCCGCGGCCCGTCTCGCCGACGACGGATACGAGGTCGCGCACCCGGAGACGCGGGCCGAGCCCCCGGCGGTGGCGACCCGCCCGGGCGGCGACGCGCCGGTCGCGGTCGAACCGCTCACGCCGGACGACGCGACGGCGACGGTGATCGCCTCGCGCCTCGCCCACGCGCTGGACCGCGACCGGCGCGTCTGCTTCGTCGTCGACGACCCCGAGGTCGCCGAGGCGGTGCGGTCGCTCCTCTCGGACCCGCCGCTGCTCGTCGGCGAGCGCGACGGGCGGCGGACGTTTCACGCCGGCCCCGACCGGATCCCCGTCGCCGGCGGCGGCTACGCCTGCGTCCGGTACGAGGGGCTCGGGGAGCCGTCGTTCGCGTGGCGCGAGACCGACACGCCGGTCGGGGCGGTGCCCGCGGGGCCGGGGATCGACGCCGCCGCCGTCGACGAGGCGAACCGGCCGGTGGTCCCGCGACTGGTTTGCGAGGTCGACGGGCGGGTGGTCGCCGTCCTCGCGGGAGTCGAGAGCCTCCGCGAACCGCCGGCCGAGGCGTTCCCGTACGCGTACAGCCGCCACCCGAACGACAAGCGGTTCCGGGTGCGGCGCGGCGCCGACGGCGCGGTCGTCGAGAGCGCCAGCGGCTTCGCGCCGATGCGGGCCGCGGGGTACGTGCCGATCCCCATGCCGCTCGTCCCGGAACACGTGCTCGGCCCGGGGTTCGCGCCCGACCGGAAAGCGGGTAGCGAGGCCGGCGAGACGGACCTCGACGCCGCGTGGGACCTGATCCGCGTCGACGCGGTCGACCCGGCATAGCCACCCTCAAGACGCCCGCGGTCGGATCGGGACGCATGACTGTCCGCTACGACGACTTCGCGGTCGAGTGGCTCGGCTACGCGACGGCGCGCCTCGAACCGGACGACGGGCCGGTCGCCTACACCGATCCCGGGCGATACGGCGTCCTCGACGACTACTGGGCGCGCGACGGCGACCTCGTCGTCGTCACCCACGACCACCACTACGATCCCGACGGGATCCGGTCGGTCGCGAGCGAGGACGCGACGCTCGTGATCTACGACGCGGTCGACCCCGCCGGGATCGGCCGCGACGTGGAGTCGATCGACTCGCTCGCCGACGACTACGACGTGATCCGCGTCGACGACGAGGCGCGCGTCGACGTCGACACGCCGGCCGGGACGGTGACCGTGTGGTCCGTCGCCGCCCACAACGACCCCGAGGGCCCCAACGCGGGCCCCGACGGCTCGGTGCCGCACCCGCCCGGATTCGGCTGCGGATTCCTGCTCGGCCTCGGCGACCGCACCGTCTTCTGGCCGGGGGATTCGGACGCGCTCGACGCGTTCGCGGAGCTCGACGTCTCGATTTTCCTCGCGAACATCGGCGGCGGCGACATCGTCTCGGACCGCCACGAGAGCGCGGAACTGGCCGAACGGATGAATCCGGACCTGGTCGTCCCGATCCACTACGACACGTTCGAGCAGCTGGAAGCGGACGGCGAGGCGTTCGCGGGCGACGTCGCCGCGCGGTCGATCCCGGTCGCGCTGGACGCTCGGTCGGCGAATCAGTAGGGTCGTCGGAGGCGGGGGAATCTCCGCGGTTCGACGGCCCGATCCTCTGTCGGCCAACGGCGCGGTGGACGTCTACGGTCGCCGCGCGATCAGCGCCGCCGCGATGGCCGCGACGAGCGCGGCGACGACGCCGAATCCGGGGGCCGAATCGCCGGTCGACCCGTCGTCGGTCGGCTCGTCTCCGCCGTCTTCGGCGTCGCCGTCGCCGCCCGTGTCACCGTCGCTCCCGTCCGTTCCGCCGTCCTCGCTCCCGTCCGTTTCGCCGTCGCCGGTCCCGCCTTCACCGTCGGTCGCGCCGTCGCCCTCGGTCTGCAGCTCAGCGACCGCGGTCGAGAGCGTGGTCGTCGACTCGATGACGCTGCGCGGGGCCGGCTGGTTGAGGTAGTTCACGTCCATCACGACGTAGTTGCCCTCCGTGCCGGCAGTGGTGCTGGCGTACGGCTCCTCGTCGAGAATTGCCGCGTCGGGCGTCGTCACGAGGATCAGTTCGGGGTCGGTCTGGAGGATCACCTCGTTCGAGAGCTGGGGGTAGCCGTCGCCCTCCGCGGCCGCGACGTTGGTCGCGCCGCCGGCCTCCATGATCGAGTTGATGAACGTGTCGCCCGCGGCGACGTAGCCGTCGCCGAGCGGGTACAGCGCGTTCGGGCGGTCGAGGTCGGCCGTCCGGTTCGCGGCGGCCGCGACCGCCTGGTTCATCTCCGCGTTCGTCTCGGCCGCGGCCTCGCAGTTCCCGACGAGGCGGCCGGTGAGCTCGGTCTTCGTCGCGATGTCCTCGATGGAGGTCGCCTCGGCGAAGTGGTAGACGGTGAGTCCCTGCTCGCGGAGGGCATCGACCTCGCCCGCCGACGCGTTCGGCGCGAGCACGAGGTCCGGCTCGGTCGCCACGACGCGCTCGACGCTCACGCCGAACCCGGCGGCAGAGACGTTCTCGCGCTCCTCGGCGCCGCCGAGGTAGCCGGCGTACTGCGTCACGCCGACGACGCGGTCCCGCTCGCCGAGCTCCCAGAGCGTCTGGGCGGCCGAGGGGTTTATCGTCGTGATCCGCTCCGGCGGCTCGTCGAGCGTGATCGTCGTCCCCGTCGCGTCGGTCACCTCGAGCGGGAACCCGCAGGTGTCGTCCGTCTGGTGGACGCCCGGCCCGTCGGGAGCGTGCTCTGTCGTCGGTGCGTCTGTCGGCGACGCTGTCGTCGTCGGCTGTGCGCCCGCGACCGGCCCCGCGACGCCGCCCACGAGGGCGGTCGTCACGAGCAGGGCCATCGCGACGGCGTTCCTGGCTCGCATCGGATCGACGACGCGGCTCGTCCAATAAGTATTTACCTACTACAAGTTTTGTTGGAGAACGAATGAGTGCCTGGGCGCGAGCGTCCGGCTGGTCGGCGGGGTTAGCCGCCGTGCTCGTCGCCGTGGTCGTGGTCAGCGCCGCGATCGGCCCCGTCCGGATTCCGCCCGCGGAGGTCGTGAAGGCCGTGTTGAACGCGGTGAGCGTCCCGGCCGGCGTCGAGACCACCAGCGCGGCGGTCGGCACCCTGCGGCTCCCGGGCGTGGGGCCCCTCACCCTCCCGGGGGTCGACCTCACGTACGCCTCGCCGTTCGCGTATTCGGTCGACGACGTCCACGCGCAGATCGTCGTCGGCGTCCGGCTCCCCCGCATCCTGATGGCGGCGCTGGTCGGCTTCGCGCTCGCGGCGGCCGGCACCGTCATGCAGGGCTTCTTCCGGAACCCGATGGCCGACCCGTCGATCATCGGCGTCTCCTCGGGCGCGGCGGTCGGCGCCGTCGCGTTCATCGTCTTCCCCGCGGCGCTGTCGGCGACCGTGACGCTCCCCCTGATCGGCGCCGTCGACGTGGGGCTCTCGTACAGCGCGGGCGTCAGCCTCTTCGCGTTCGTCGGCGCCCTCGCGGCCGCCTTCGGCGTGTACGCGATCGCGACGCGACACGGCCGGACGCCGGTGGCGACCCTCCTGCTCGCGGGCGTCGCGGTCCAGACGTTCCTCGGCGCGGTCATCTCGTACCTCCAACTGCAGGCCGGGGAGTCGCTCCGGCGGATCGTCGCGTGGCTGATGGGACACCTCTCCGGGGCCTCGTGGGGGGAGGTCGCCGCGACGGCGGTCGTGGTGCCGCCGCTGTTCCTCCTCCTCCTCGTGTACGCCCGCGACCTCAACGTCCTCCTGTTGGGCGAGGAGGAGGCGCGCGGGCTGGGAATCGCCGTCGAGCGCACCAAGCGGGTCCTGCTGGGCGCCTCGGCGCTGATCACGGCCGCGGGCGTCGCCTTCGCCGGCGTCATCGGGTTCGTCGGACTGATCGTCCCGCACATGCTCCGGCTGGTCGTCGGGCCCGACCACCGGGTGTTACTGCCGACCGCGGCGCTCGCGGGCGGGTCGTTCCTCGTCGCCGCCGACACCGTCGCGCGCGCCGGGAGCACGGAGCTCCCGGTCGGCATCGTCACCGCCGCGGTCGGCGCGCCGTTCTTCGTCTACCTGCTCTCGAACCGGGAGGTGCACGAGCTGTGAGTCTCGACACCACCGCGGACGAAGGGGGAGACGACCTCGGCGGCGAGTCGGCCGTCGAGTCCACGGCCGCCGGCGACGGGGCCGACGGACCCCTCGTCGAAGTCAGCGACCTGGCGGTGTCGTTCGGCGACGTGCCGGTCGTCTCGGACGTCGACCTCCGGGTCGATCGCGGGGAGTTCGTCGGGCTCGTCGGCCCGAACGGCGCCGGAAAGACGACGGTGCTCCGCGCGATCAAGGGGACGCTCGCGCCCGACGCCGGGGCGGTCAGGCTCGACGGCGACCGCGCCGCCGACCTCTCCGCGCGCGAGGCCGGCCGGCGGGTCGCCAGCATCCCGCAGGAGACGGGCCTCGCGTTCGACTTCCGGGTCCGCCACGTGGTGGAGATGGGGCGGACCCCGCACCTCGGCCGGTTCGACGGCCACGGCGCAGACGACGAGCGCGCGGTCCGCGAGGCGATGGCGGCGGCGGGCGTCGCGCGCTTCGCCGACCGGTCGATCACGGAGGTTTCGGGCGGAGAGCGACAGCGCGTGTTGCTCGCGCGGGCGCTCGCCCAAGAGACGCCGACGCTCCTGCTGGACGAGCCTACGGCGAGCCTCGACGCGAACCACGCCGTGCGCACGCTCGAACTCGTCCGCGACCTCGTCGACGACGGGCGCGGCGCGCTGGCGGCGATCCACGACCTGGACATGGCGGCCCGGTACTGCGACCGGATCGTCGTCCTCGCGAACGGCGGCGTCCGCGCGGCCGGTCCGCCGGCGGCGGTGCTGACCGCGGACGCGCTGCGGACGGCGTTCGACGCGGAGGCGTTCGTCGGGCGGAACCCCGCGACGGGGACGCCGGCGGTGACGGCCTTCGGAGCGGTCGACGCGGGTGAGGAACGCGCCGGGGAGCGGCGCGTCGACACCCGCCGCCTCCACGTCGTCGGGACGGGGCGCGAGGCCGCTCGGGTCGTCGCCCGCCTCGCGGCCGCGGGCCACGAGCTCTCGCTCGGCGTGGTGCCCGAGGGCGACGCCGCCGCCAGGACCGCCCGCGACGCCGACGCCGCGGTCGTCGCCGCCCCCGCGTTCGAGCCGGTCGACCCGGAGGTTCGGGAGGCCGCGGTCGCGCTCGCCCGAGAGGCCGACGCCGCGGTCGCCGTCGGGGACGTCGCCGACGCCGAGCGACGCGACGCCGACCACCGCGCGGCGGTCCTCGCGGCCGCTGATCGGGTCGTCGAGGTCGCCCCCGACGCCGGCGACGACGCCCTGCTCGAGGCGGTCGCCGACGGCGACGCGGACCGGACGCGCGACGCGTGACGGCGGCCGGTTCCGGTCTCGGGCGCGAGCGACTCGCGCCGCAGTTAATTACTTAACTGTCGCACCGAGGATACTCGGTCTCTACGGAGATACGCCCTCGTCAGTGGGCCGAGACGGGTGGGGCGACAGAGACGGAACCGCGCGGCACCGCGGCGCGTCCCGACCGCGCCCGAAACGAAACGAACGTCGAGACCCTTTATTAACCGTGTTCCGAAACGGTATCCTCGCCGCTGGACGCCAGACATATAATGTATATAATGATTCACCAAGGCGTTGGTGTCGTGCGATTTCTCGCGGTCGCCCGTCCGCGTGAACCTGTCGCCGGAGAGTCGTTTTTGCGATTGGCACAAGCGTTAAGTTCTCCACCGTACTGTCGACAATCGATGACAGACATCACGGAGGCTTCGTCGGACACCCCGGCGGATCGAGTTCTTCCAGGGCACGATAGCTTCTAACATCGATATCGGTCCTGTACGGATCTTCGACACGACGTTACGAGACGG
>Ga0102939_1000088_pt1 | contig 28651 bp, 24 predicted proteins | sample SalPon2_B_H2O_MG_FD_78214 | JGI IMG/M metagenome (GOLD analysis project Ga0102939, IMG submission 78214) | Salt pond water microbial communities from South San Francisco under conditions of wetland restoration - Salt Pond MetaG R2_B_H2O_MG | ecosystem: Environmental > Aquatic > Non-marine Saline... | reverse complement strand
CACGCTGCTGTTCATCGGGGCTACCACCGAAAATCCCTCCTTCGAGTTGAACAACGCGCTGCTCTCGCGGGTGCGTGTCTATGTGCTGCGCACCCTTGAGCCCGAGGCGATCGGCCGGCTGATCGATTCCGCCCTGGCGGATGCCGAGCGCGGTCTGGGGGAAGACCGCCTGATCCTCGAGCCTGCGGCCCGCGAGGCACTGACCCAGTTGGCCGATGGCGATGCCCGCACGGCGCTGAGCCTGCTGGAGGTGGCCGCCGACCTGGTCGGGGACGACGGAGTCATCGGCGTGGAGCGTATCCGCGAGGCGGCGGCGGGAGGCCGGGCGCGCTTTGACAAGGGCGGTGATGCGTTCTACGACCTGATCTCGGCGCTGCACAAGTCGGTGCGCGGTTCGGCGCCGGATGCGGCCCTGTACTGGTTCGCGCGGATGCTCGAGGGCGGTTGTGATCCGCTCTACGTGGCCCGGCGGGTGGTGCGCATGGCCTCGGAGGATATCGGCAATGCCGATCCGCGCGCCCTGCAGGTGGGTCTGGATGCCTGGCAGACCCAGGAGCGGCTGGGCTCACCGGAAGGCGAGCTGGCAATCGCGCATGCCATTACCTACATGGCCTCGGTGCCCAAGAGCAACGCCGTGTATAACGCCTTCAATCAGGCCATGGCCGATGCCCGCAGTCAGGGATCGCTCGAGGTGCCCGTGCATCTACGCAATGCGCCCACACGGCTGATGAAATCCCTCGGCTACGGCCACGCCTATCGCTACGCGCATGACGAACCCCACGGCTACGCCGCCGGTGAGCAATATCTGCCCGACGCCCTGTCCCAGCGGCGTTACTACCAGCCCACCGAGCGCGGCCTCGAGCGGCGCATCGCCGATCGACTGGCCTGGCTGGCCGAGCTTGATGAGGCCGCCGGGCGACGCTGACCGGCTACGCTCGTCACCGGGTTTCGCGTACACTTCGGCCGTCGTGCAAGGCAGGGGCGGGCGATGGCGTTTCTGGGCGAATATCTGGCGGTCGCAAGCGGCGGGGCGGTAGGCGCCATGCTGCGCTATGGCGCCACCGCGACCCTCGATGGTGTCCTGCCGCGGGCCTTCCCCTGGGGGACGCTGGCGGTGAATGTGCTGGGCAGTCTGCTCATGGGCGTGGTCTTCGTGCTGCTCGTCGAGCGCAGCCTGCCCGATTCGCATCTGAGGCTTTTCTTTGGTGTCGGGCTGCTCGGTGCGTTCACGACGTTTTCAGCGTTCTCGCTGGATACCCTCGCGCTGATCGAAACCGGCGCGAGCGCTCAGGCGGCCGTCTACGTGCTGGCCAGCGTGACGGCCTGCCTACTGGCAGCCCTCACGGGCATACTCATTACCCGCAGTTTCTAGGACGCGAGCCCAGCGATGCTTGATCACAAAACCCTCCGGCAGAACCCCGACGCGGTCGCCGAGCAGCTGGCCCGCCGCGGTCATCGTTTTGACGCCGGTCATTATGCCGGGCTCGAGGCGCGGCGGCGCGAGCTTCAGTCGCACACCGAATCCCTCCAGCACGAGCGCAATGCCCAGTCCCGGGCCATCGGCAAGGCCAAGCAGGCGGGCGAACCCGTCCAGCCCCTGCTGGACGCGGTGGCCGATCTGGGCGATCGGCTCAAGCACGCCCAGACCGAGCTCGAGGCCGTGCAGTCCCAGCTGCGCGATATCCAGCTGGGACTGCCCAATCTGCCCCATGACTCGGTGCCGCCCGGCAGCGACGAGGCCGATAACGTTGAAATCCGTCGCTGGGGGACGCCGCCGGCGTTCGATTTTGATGGCCGCGATCATGTCGAGCTGGGCGAGGCGCTGGGCGGTGGTCTCGACTTTGCCGCCGGGGCCAGGCTCTCGGGCGCCCGGTTTGTGGTCATGCGCGGTGGCGTGGCCAGGCTGCACCGGGCACTCGCGCAGTACATGCTGGATGTACACACCGAGCAGCACGGCTATCAGGAGACCTACGTCCCCTATCTGGTCGGCGAGTCGGCGCTGACCGGAACCGGGCAGCTGCCCAAGTTCGACGAGGACCTGTTCTCGATCGAGGCGTTCGAGCCGTCGCTGCGGCTCATTCCCACCGCCGAGGTGCCGCTGGCCAATCTCGCCGCCGGGGAGATCCTCGAGGCCGATCAGCTGCCCCTGGGCACTGTCTGCCACAGCCCGTGCTTTCGCTCCGAGGCCGGTTCCTACGGGCGCGACACCCGCGGCATGATCCGCCAGCATCAGTTCGATAAGGTCGAGCTGGTGCAACTGACGCGCCCGGACGATTCCTACGCCGCACTCGAGCGCCTGACCCGGCACGCCGAGGTGATCCTCCAGCAGCTCGGGCTGCCCTACCGCGTTGTCGCGCTCTGCGGAGGCGACATGGGGTTTGCGGCCGCCAAGACCTACGACATTGAGGTGTGGCTGCCCGGCCAGGCGAACTACCGCGAGATCTCCTCGTGCAGCAACACCGAGGCCTTCCAGGCGCGCCGCATGCAGGCGCGCTGGCGCCATCCGGATACCGGCCGGCCCGAGCCGCTGCATACCCTCAATGGCTCGGCGCTGGCCGTGGGGCGCTGCCTTGTCGCCGTGCTCGAGAATTATCAGCAGGCCGACGGGCGGGTCGGCATCCCCGCCGTGCTGCAGCCCTACATGGGTGGCCGGGAGTGGCTGACGCCATGAGCCGGGATGTCGATGCGGCCATCCGGGGCTGGCGCGAGCAGACCACGGCGGCGGCCGGCGAGCCCGATTCGCTGCTGGCGTATCGCTGGTTTGGCTCGGTGCGCGCCGTGGTTGAAGCGGAGTCGGACTACCTGGTGCTGATGCGCATTGAAACGGATCCGGCCTCGCGCGGGCGGGGCGAGGCCAGTCGTGCGCTGGAGTGGTTGAAAATGCTGTGCGATCGGTACGGCGTCACGCTGCTCGGCCAGGCCAATGTCGATGAAGCCGGCGGACTGGGTCAGTCGGAGCTGCTGGACTGGTACGCCCGCCACGGCTTTGAGATCGACACCCGCCATCGCGGCGGGCCGCTCGTGTGGTACCCGCGCCGGCCGGCGCCCACCGGCTAGCGGGGCGTTGCCTCGGCCGGTCGCAGGGTGATGCGCCCGTCCGGCCCCAGCACCCGGCGCTGGAGCCAGCCCAGCAACAGCCCGTAGGCCGGCAGGAACAGTAGCAGCGAGATGCCCAGTTTCATGGCGTAGTCCACGGCGGCGATCTCCGGCCAGTGGGCGGCCATGAAAGGATCGGGGCTGCGATAGAAGGCGATCCCGAAAAAGGCGACGGTATCGGCGAGATTGCCGAACACCGTGGAGACCGCCGGTGCGACCCACCAGCGGGCCGAGTGGCGCAGGCGGTCGAACAGCTGGATGTCGAGCAGTTGCCCGAGGGCATAGGCAAGAAAACTTGCCGTGGCGATGCGTCCGACGAAGCTGTTCAGGCTGAGCAGCGCCTCGCTGCCCTGAAAACTGCCCTGCTGGAAGAGCACCCCGAGCAGGTAAGAGACCAGCAGCGCCGGGCCCATGGCAAAAAAGATGATCCGCCGGGCGGCGAATTTGCCGAAGGTGCGCACCGTCAGGTCCGTTGTCAGAAAAATGAAAGGAAACGAAAACGCGCCCCAGGTGCTCTGGATGCCGAGAAGCGTCACCGGCAGCTGCACCAGGTAGTTGCTGGCCGCAATGATCGTGATATGCGCACCGGCAAGCACCAGCAGGGCGCGTCGATACTGTTCAGGAGTCACTGTTTTCATGGGTGCGCAGTATAGCAGCCCGACATCGCCGCGCACGCCCGGAGCAGCGCGCCGTCGCGTGATCGGCCTTGCCTGGCCGTTGATCGTCTCTAATCTGACCGTCCCGCTGCTGGGTCTGGTGGATACCGCGGTGGTCGGGCATCTGCCCGACAGTCGGTATCTGGGGGGCGTGACCCTGGGGGCGACGCTGTTCAGCTTCCTCTATTGGGGGTTCGGGTTTCTGCGCATGGGCACCACCGGTCTCGCCGCCCAAGCCTGTGGACGCGGAGACCGCGACGACCTGATCCGGCTGCTTGGCCAGAGTCTGATACTGGCGGCACTGATCGGTCTCGGCCTGATTGCCCTGCATCCGTTGCTGATCCCGCTTGGCCTGTCCCTGCTCGATGGCAGTGCGGCGGTGACGGCGGAGGCGGACACCTACGCCCGCCTGCGCATTCTGAGCGCGCCGGCGGTGCTGGCCAACTACGCGCTGATCGGCTGGTTTCTCGGCCGGGGCGAGAGTCGGGTCACCCTGGTACTGATGATCGTCAACAACGTCGCCAACATCCTGCTCGATCTACTGTTCGTGGTGGGCCTTGGCATGACCACCGACGGGGTCGCCCTTGCCAGCGTGATGGCCGATTATCTGGCCTTTGTAACCGGCATCGGCTGGGCGTTGCATGTCTGGCGGGGCTGGGGCTGGCGCCGGGTGACCGGCGTTTTCGGCCCGGTCGCGGGGTATCAGCGCCTGCTGGGCGTGAACGCGGCGCTGTTCATCCGCACGCTGTGCCTGTTGTTCGCCTTCGCGTTTTTTCACGCCCAGGGCGCGCAGCTTGGTGATGTCACCCTGGCTGCCAATGCGGTATTGCTGCAGTTTGTGCTCCTCGCCTCCTATGGCCTCGACGGCTTTGCGCATGCCACCGAGTCGCTGGTTGGCCAGCAGATCGGCGCTGATGACGAGGCGGGGTTCCGGCGGGTGATGCGCGCCGCGCTCGAGTGGTCGCTCGCCACGGCGGTGCTGGCGAGTGCGGGCTTTGCCCTGGGTGGCGAGGCGTTGATCCGCCTGCTGACCGATCTGCCCGATGTGCGGGCGGCGGCCATGCGCTTTCTGCCCTGGATGGTGGCCATGCCCGTGCTGGCGGCGGGCAGTTATCTCCTCGACGGGGTGTTCATCGGCGCCACCCGAACCCGTGCCATGCGCGACACCATGATCATCGCGGTGCTGGCCGGCTATCTGCCGGTCTGGTGGATCACCCAGCCGCTGGGTAATCACGGCCTGTGGCTTGCCTTTGTCAGCTTTACCCTGGCACGCGGCGGGCTGCTGGGCCTGATCTTCTGGCGCAACTGGCGCCAGCGCGCCTGGTTTAGTGCCGCCCTCGATGCCTAGCGCATCGGCAGCAGGGCGGCTAGCAGCGCATCGTTCTGCGCCGGTGTGCCAACGCTGATGCGCAGGTGATTGTGCAGCCGCGGGGTGTCGAAATGCCGGACGAGGATGCCCTGATCCTTGAGCGCCGTGTAGAGCGCGCCGGCGCTTGCCGCGGCGTCGTCGGGCACCCGTGCCAGACAGAAGTTGGCCTGACTGTCGGGCACTTCAAAGCCGTGGGCCCGTAGCGCCGCGGTCAGTCGGCGACGTTCCTCACGCACGGCGTGCCAGCTGGACCGGGCGCTGGTCTGATCGGTGAGGGCCACGGCACCCAGCTGATCGGCCACCGCATCAACGCTGTAGCTGTCCCGGGTTTTGGTGGCGATGGGCTGGATCAGGCCGGCCGATCCAAGGCCGTAGCCAACACGCAGTCCCGCCAGCGAGTAGCCCTTGGACAGGGTGCGTAGGATCATGAGGTTGTCGTGGCGATGGATCAGGCTGACGACATCATGCCCCGGATCGGCAAAATCGACATAGGCCTCGTCCACCAGCAGAACGCCCTGCAGCTCGCCGGCCAGCGCACTGATGCTCGCGGCATCGAGCAGCCGGCCGCTCGGCGCATGCGGATTCACCAGCAGGGTCAGCGGCACGCCGGCCGCGTTCATCGCCGCGGCAAAGTCGGCTGGTAGCGCCCAGTCGGCCTCCAGCGCGACCCGGTGAACGGGGCTGTCGTGAATGGCGGCGAGCACGGGGTAGAGCGAGTAGCTCGGCTCGGCAATGCCGATGGGGCGTCCCGGCGGGACAAACGTGGTGATCGCAAGCCGCAGCAGTTCATCGCCTCCGTTGGTGGTGACGATCTGATCCGGGCGCACGTCATGCAGCCGGGCCGCCGCCTCGACAACCGCCGCTGCCCCGGGGGAGGGGTAGCGTCGCAGGGTGTCGGCCTCGATGCCGGTCAGTGCCTGCATGACCCGGGGCGAGGGCGGCCACGGGTTCTCATTGGTGTTGAGCTTGATGACGCCGGGGTCGGTGGGCTGCTCGCCGGGCACATAGCCCGCCATCGGGCGGATGCTGTCGCGTTCGTAGGTCATGCGTGCATCATACCGCCGGCGCGACCGGGCGTCAGCGTCGGCCGGGCCGGCGACGGGCTGAAAATCTTATCGGCGGCGGGTATGATTCTGGACCAATAAGGTCCTGATCCACGATGGCGCACGGAGAATCCAACAGTGGCAGCGTCTGCGCGTTCGCTCTCCTTTTTCCCCCGGCTGCTTCTCGCCTCGCGGCGCATGAGCCTGTGGACGGTCATCATGCTGGTGATCGCGCTGCTGGTGGCGCTGCCCGTCATCACCGTCCTCGCCCAGGTGTTCGTGCCCGCCCCCGATGTCTGGGCGCATCTGGCCACCACGGTGCTGCCGCGCTACCTGCTCAATACCGCCGGGCTGGTGCTGGGCGTGGGCGTCGGCGTGCTGGTGCTGGGGGTCGGGACTGCCTGGCTGGTGGTCATGTGCCGGTTTCCGGGGCAGCGGCTTTTCGAGTGGGCACTGCTGCTGCCACTGGCCGTGCCCACCTACGTCATCGCCTATGCCTACACGGATTTCCTGCAATTCGCCGGGCCGCTCCAGACCCTGCTGCGGGACGCCTTCGGCTGGGGGGCGGGGGATTACTGGTTTCCGCCGGTGCGCTCGCTGGGCGGAGCGATCGCGTTGCTCTCCCTGGTCCTGTACCCCTATGTCTATCTGCTGACCCGGGCGGCGTTCCTCGAGCAGTCGGTCTGCGTGCTGGAGGTGGGGCGCACCCTCGGGCGCGGGCCCTGGCGGCTCTTTGGCACCATCGCGATCCCGCTGGCGCGGCCCGCCATTGCGGGCGGCGCGGCGCTAGCGCTAATGGAAACGCTCAATGAATTCGGGGCGGTGCAGTTCTTTGCCCTCGATACCTTCACCACCGGCATCTACCGGACCTGGTTCGGGCTGGGCGAGCGCACCGCGGCGGCCCAGCTGGCGGGCGTGCTGTTGTTGTTCGTGCTGGCGCTGCTGTTGATCGAGCGGGTCTCGCGCGGGAAGGCCCAGTACTTTCATACCTCGAGCCGCTATCGCGAACTGCCGCAATATGAGCTGCGCGGTGCTCGGCGCTGGCTGGCCGTGGCCGGCTGCGGGCTGCCGGTCTTTCTGGGCTTTGTCCTGCCGGCGCTGCTGCTGCTCGAGATGAGCCTGACCAACGGAGACGGGCGCCTCGGCTGGGCGTTTCTGCCCTACATCTTCAACAGTGTCAGCCTGGCGACGGCCGCCGCGCTGGCCGCCGTGGGGCTGGCAGTGCTGCTCTCCTACGGGGTGCGCCTTGCGCCATCGCCGCTCACCGAGGCGGCCGTGCGGGTGTCGGCCATGGGCTATGCCGTGCCCGGTGCGGTGATTGCCGTGGGTATTCTCATCCCGCTGGGCTGGGTGGATCAGCAGATCTATGCCCTGTTCCGGGGGCAGTTCGGATGGGACGTGGGGCTGGTGCTCACGGGGACCGGCATCGCGCTGGTGTATGCCTATCTGGTGCGTTTTCTGGCGGTCTCCTACAACGCCGTTCAGGCCAGTCTGACCAAAGTGACGCCGACCATGGACGCCGCCTCGCGCACGCTGGGCAAGACCGCTGGCGGCACGCTGCGGCGCGTCCATGCGCCGATCATGCGCGGCAGCCTGCTGGGCGCCGGCATTCTGGTCTTCGTCGATGTCATGAAAGAGCTGCCGGCAACCATCATCCTGCGGCCGTTCGACTTCACGACCCTGGCGGTGCGCTCCTACGAGCTGGCCTCGGATGAGCGGCTCAGTCAGTCGTCGACGGCGTCACTGGCGATCGTGCTGGTGGGAATCATCCCGGTGATTCTGCTGAGTCGCGCCATGCGCCACTCCCGCCCCGGATCGGCGGACAGCGATCACTGATCAGGCGGCAAAGACGAACGTCTGACTGGGGTCAAGGTGGATGTCGATGGGCTCGTCACGCTGGGGCAGGAAGACCCCCGGCATGTGGGCATGCATGTGGAATTCGTCATTGCCCTGGTGTACGCACAGGTGGATGAAGCTCGCGCCGCCGAGCAGTCGCGACATCAGGACATGGCTGTGGCTGTGGTCCATCGGGCCCGAGCGTTTCTCGACACTGAGCGCTTCCGGGCGGATGAGGACCTGGGCATTGGTGCCGTCGGCCAGGTGGCTGGCATCGACGGGACCGAGCGGCGTGGCGACCTGGCCGCCCGTGACCACCCCACGCACCTCGTTGACGTCCCCGAAAAAGCGCACCACGAAAGGATCCTGCGGATTGCAGTAGATATCGGTGGGGGTGCCCTGCTGGACAATGCGCCCATCGCGCATGACGGCGATGCGATCGGCCATGAACAGCGCCTCTTCGGGGTCATGGGTGACCAGCAGCGTGGCGGTGCCATTGCGCTTTAGCAGATGCAGCGTGTCGTCGCGGATCCGATCGCGCAGGCGGGCATCGAGCCCCGAGAACGGCTCGTCGAGCAGCATGATGCGTGGCGACGGTGCCAGCGCCCGAGCCAGTGCCACGCGCTGCTGCTGTCCCCCGGAGAGGACATGCGGGAAGCTTTCGGCGAAGGGCGCCAGGCCGAGTTGCGCAAGCAGGGCCCGGGAGCGCTGCTCGCGCTCGCGTGCCGACATTCTCGGTAGTCCGAAGCCCACGTTATCCAGCACGCTCAGGTGCGGGAACAGCACCGCATCCTGAAACACCAGCCCGACCTGACGCTGCTCGGGCGGTGTCCAGGTGCTGTCCCCGGCGTCGGACATCAGCGTGTTGCCAATCCGCACCCGTCCGGCCTGGGGGCGCTCCAGGCCGGCGGCAAAGCGCAGCAGCGTGGTCTTGCCGCAGCCCGAGGGCCCGAGCAGACAGAGCAGCTCTTCGGGCTCGACGTTCAGGTTGATGTCGTCGGCGGCCGTTACGGTATCAAACCGATGACTGATCCCTTCGAGTTGCAGGGCCTCGCCGGACGGGGCCGGGCAGGGGGCCTCGACACCGGCCACGCCGCCTGCCGGGAATCGGGAAACCAGGTCATGCTGCTCTGCGCTCATGGGGCGCAGTTTCCGCTATTGGACGGCGTTTTTGCAAGCGATTCTCATTGGCGCTTGACGGCCGGAAACGAGTCCGATTAAATGGCTCTCGAGTTGCGAATGGTTCGCATCCGCATTTAAATCCGCTAAAAGGAGACTCGCATGTCAACCACGATCCGAACCACGGCATGGATGCTCGGCATCGGCATGGCCGCCGGTGTCAGTGTTGCCGGCGCCCAGACACTCAACCTTTACACGGCCCGGCATTACGACTCGGATGAGGCCCTCTATGACGCATTCGAGCAGCAAACCGGCATCGAGGTGAATGTCCTCGAGGGAGATTCTGATCAGCTCATTGAGCGCATCCGTCGCGAGGGGGCAGCCAGCCCGGCGGACGTGTTCATGACGGTGGACGCCGCCCGCCTACAGCGGGCCGAGGAGGCGGGGCTGTTCTCACCGGTGGACTCCGCGGTCCTCGCCGAGCGTATCCCGGCGCCGCTGCGCGATCCGGATAACCTGTGGTTCGGATTCAGCGAGCGGGTGCGGATCGTCTACTACGACAAAGAGCAGTACGACGTGCCGCCGCTCAGCCGCTACGAGGAGCTGGCCGACCCGCGCTTTGAGGGCGAGGTCTGTATCCGCTCGTCGAACAACGACTACAACCAGTCGCTGGTGGCCTCACTGATCGCCGCCAACGGTCCGGAGGCCACGGAGGCCTGGGCCGAGGGACTGGTCGATAACATGGCCCGGGCGCCGCAGGGCGGCGATACCGACCAGATCCGCGGGATCGCCTCCGGGGAGTGCGGACTGGCCGTGGGCAATCACTATTACTGGGTCCGCCTGTCACTGTCCGACGATGAGGCCGATCAGGCGGTGGCCGAGCGGGCCGGACTGATCTTCCCCAACCAGTCGGGCCGCGGTACCCATCGCAATATTGGCGGGGCCGGTAGGGTCGAGGGGGCACCGAACCCCGAGGCGGCCCGGGCGTTCCTCGAGTTCCTCGCCTCGGACGAGGCCCAGAAACTGTTCTCGGCCGGCAATAACGAATTTCCCGCGGTCGAGGGCGTCGAGCCGGTGGCCGTGCTGCAGCCCTATGCCGATATCGACTTCGACGATGTCAGCATGAGTGTGCTTGGCGATAACAACGCCGATGCGGTGCGGTTGATGGACCGGGCCGGCTGGCGCTGATCGCCCATCCTCTCCCCTTGATGGCTTGGCCGTGACGGGAACGAACCCGCTCGCGGCCTTTTCTGTCGTAGACTGAAGACCAGCCGACAAGGGGCCATCATGTTGATTCCAAGTTTGATTGTCGCCGCGGTGATCCTGCTCATCGTGGTTGCTTCGTTTCGCGTGTTTCGTGAGTATGAGCGCGCGGTGGTGTTTCTGCTCGGGCGGTTCTGGCGGGTCAAGGGTCCCGGCCTGCGGCTCGTCATCCCGATCATCCAGCAGGCCGTTAAAGTGGATCTGCGCGTGATCACGCTGGATGTCCCCTCGCAGGATGTCATCTCCAAGGACAACGTCACCGTCAAGGTGAATGCGGTGCTCTACTATCGGGTGATGGACCCTGAACGGGCCGTGATCCACGTCGAGGATTTCAACGCCGCGACCAGTCAGCTGGCGCAGACAACGCTGCGATCGGTGCTGGGCAAGCATGATCTCGACGAGATGCTCTCCGAGCGGGACAAACTCAACTCGGATATCCAGGAGATCCTGGATGACCAGACCAATGCCTGGGGCATCAAGGTGGCTAACGTCGAGATCAAGCATGTCGATCTCGACGAGTCGATGATTCGCGCAATCGCCCGCCAGGCCGAAGCGGAGCGCAATCGTCGCGCCAAGGTCATCCACGCCGAGGGTGAATATCAGGCCTCGCAGCAGCTGCTGGATGCCGCCCGGGTTCTCGCGGAAAACCCTCAGGCCATCCAGCTGCGCTATCTGCAGACGCTCAGCGATATCTCGGTGGATAACGCCTCGACTATCGTCTTTCCCGTGCCCATGGAGATGATGAAGGCGCTGGGACCGGGTGGACTGCAGACCGGCGGGGCGCCGTTCAGTGTCTCGCCCGACCGCAGCGCCGATGCGGCGAGGACCGGTGACTGAATCGGTCTGCAGCGACCCGGCGACGGCCACCATCGAGGCGTTCCTCGATGCGCTGTGGATGGAGCGCGGTCTGGCGCAGAACACCCTGGCGGCCTATCGCAGCGACCTGCTGGCGTTTGCGCGCTGGCTGGAGTCGCGGGAGGCCCCGGCGCTCTGCGCCGTCGATCGGGCCGAACTCATGCGCTACCTGGCCGCCCGGGTTGCTGACGGGGCGAGTCGGCGCAGTAGCGCCCGGCTACTGTCCACCCTGCGGCGGTTCTATCGCTATCAGCTGCGACAGGGGGTGATCGATCACGATCCCACCGCGCGGGTGGAAGCGCCCCGGCCCGGTCATCCGTTGCCGGCATCCCTGTCCGAGCCCGAGGTCGAGCGATTGCTGGCGGCGCCGGACACCGATTCGTTTCTGGGGCGTCGCGATCGCGCCATGCTGGAGTTGCTCTACGCCACGGGGTTGCGGGTGACCGAGCTGGTCGGCCTTCGGCTCGATCAGGTCAATCGCCGTCAGGGCGTGGTCCGGGTGACCGGCAAGGGCGGCCGTGAACGGCTGGTGCCACTGGGTGAGTCGGCGCTCGAGAGCCTGGAGGAGTATCTGGCGAGCGCCCGCAGTGGTATCGCGGGTGCGTCGGCGGTGACCACGGTGTTTATCACCCAGCGCGGCCATGGCATGACCCGTCAGGCGTTCTGGTATCGGGTGCGTGACCATGCCCGCACGGCCGGTATCCACAAGCCGCTGTCCCCGCACACGCTACGCCACTCGTTTGCCACCCATCTGCTTAACCACGGCGCTGATCTGCGGGCGGTGCAGCTGCTGCTCGGCCACCGTGATGTGTCGACCACGCAGATCTACACCCACGTGGCGCGGGCCCGACTGCAGGCCCTGCACGCCACGCATCATCCCCGGGGGTAATCAGCGCTCGAGGTGCTCGAGCTTGCCGGGCACGCCATCCCACTGTTCCGCGTCCGCCGGAGCGTCCTTCATTTCGGTGATCACCGGCCACTTCTGTGACAGTTCGGCGTTCAGATCCAGGAAATGCATCATGTCGCCGGGCAGATCATCCTCGGAGTAGATCGCCTCGGCGGGGCACTCGGGCTCGCAGAGCGTGCAGTCGATGCACTCGTCCGGGTCAATGGCGAGAAAGTTGGGGCCTTCGTGGAAGCAGTCCACCGGGCAGACCTCAACGCAATCGGTGTATTTGCATTTAATGCAGTTATCGGTGACGACGTACGTCATGGCTTTCTCCGCTCGGTGATCGATTCGCCTGCGCGATGCTAGGGCCGTCGGCGTGCCCCATCAACCTACGCCCGCCGGGGTTTGGCGGCAGCCGGCTCGCCGGCGGCAAGCTGCTCACGGAGCTCGTAGAGCAGGTCGTGGGCCTCGCGGGGTGTCAGTTCATCGGGATCCAGCGCCTCCAGACGGGCTCGCAGTTCGCGGGATGCCGGGTCGGGGTCCGGCGGCGGTGAGGACTCGGACGGCGCTTCGGCAAACAGTGGCAGCTGCGGCGCACTCGGCTCGCTCGCCTCGAGCCGGGCCAGCTTTTCACGGGCAGTCTGCAGCACCGGATCCGGCACACCGGCGAGTGCCGCGACCTGCAAGCCGTAGCTCTGGCTGGCCGGGCCGTCGCGCACGCTGTGCAAAAAGACAATGCGCTCGCCGTGCTCGACGGCTTCGAGGTGCACATTCGTGGCGGCGGATGCGTGCTCGGGCAGGCTGGTCATCTCGAAGTAGTGGGTGGCGAATAGGCTGAACGCACGGATCCGCTCGCACAGTGCCTGCGCGGTGGCCCAGGCCAGTGCCAGCCCGTCGAAGGTGCTGGTGCCGCGGCCGATCTCGTCGAGCAGAACCAGGCTCTCCCGGGTGGCATTGCGCAGGATGTTGGCGGTTTCCGTCATCTCGACCATGAACGTCGAGCGGCCCCCGGCAAGATCATCGGAGGCGCCAATGCGGGTGAAGATACGGTCAATGGGCCCGAAGGTGGCCTCGGTGGCCGGGACAAAGCTGCCGATGTGCGCCATGAGCGTGATGAGCGCGACCTGGCGCATGTAGGTGGATTTGCCGCCCATGTTGGGCCCGGTGATCACCAGCATCCGGCGCCGGTCGTCGAGATCGATGTCATTGGGGATGAACGGCTGCTCGGCGCTGCGCTCCACCACGGGATGACGCCCGGCCCGCAGGCTGATCCCGGGCGTGGCGCCAAGCTGCGGCTGGACATAGCCGAGGGTGTCGGCGCGCTCGGCGAGGGCGGCGAGCGTATCGAGTTCGGAGAGCGCACCGGCCAGATCCATGAGCGCCGGGAGGTGGCCGCCCAGCCACTCCACCAGCGATTCATAGAGGGCCTTTTCGCGTGCCAGGGCCCGTTCGCGCGCCGACAGGACCTTGTCCTCGAAGCCCTTGAGCTCGGGCGTGATGTAGCGCTCGGTGCTTTTGAGTGTCTGGCGGCGCGTGTAGCGCTCCGGCGCCTGATCACTCTGGCTGCGGCTGATCTCAATGTAATAGCCATGCACCCGGTTGAAGCTGACCTTCAGCGAACTCAGCCCGGTGGCGTCGCGCTCGCGGGCCTCTAGATCGGCGAGGTAGTGGTCGGCATTGCGCGAGAGATTGCGCAGTTCGTCCAGCGTCTCGTCATAGCCATCGGCAATCACGCCCCCATCGCGGATCACCACCGGCGGCTGGGCGACAAGGGCGGGCTCCAGGGCGTCGGCCGGTACGGGTTGGGGCGCGGCCTGCCCGGCCAGCGTGGATAACCGCGGCTCGTCATGGCCGTCGAGGATGTCCGCCAGTTCCGGCAGTCGGCCAAGCGTGTCGCGCAGCCCGGTCAGGTCGCGGGGTCGTGCTGATCCCATCCCGATCCGGGCGCTGATTCGTTCGATATCGCTGCACTGCCGGAGCATCTCGCGAAGGGGCATTGGGTCATTGTGGATCAGCGCGGCGATGGCGGACTGACGGGCCCGCAGGGCGGATTGATCGCGCAGCGGGCGATTGATCCAGCGGCGCAGCGTGCGGCTGCCCATGGCGGTGACAGTGGTATCGAGCACCGCGGCCAGGGTGTGATCGCTGCCCCCGCTCAGATTCGTTTCGAGCTCGAGGTTGCGGCGACTGGCCGCGTCAATGGTGATGGCCGCGTCGGTGGGCTCCACGCGCAGTTCCCGGATATGCGGCAGCGCCGAGCGCTGGGTGTCAGCGACGTACTGGAGGATGGCGCCGGCCGCGGCGACGGCCAGCGACGCCGGGTCGACGCCAAAGCCGTTCAGATCCCGGGTGCCAAAGTGTCGCGTCAGGGCCCGCTCGCTTGCTTCGCGCTCGAAATGCCAGGGAGGACGTCGGGTCAGGCCGGCGGGGCCGTCGCCGCCGGGTGCCGGCGCGGGGGCGGACTCGGCGATCAGGATCTCGCTCGGCGCGAGACGCTCAAGCTCGGCGGTCAGTTCCGCCTCACCGCGGCCCTCGCTCACCGTGTACCGTCCCGCCGCCAGTTCCAGGCTGGCGAGGCCCCAGTCCTCGCCATCGCGCGCAATGGCGGTGAGCAGGTTGCTGCGACGGTCCTCGAGCAGCGCCTCGTCGGTGACCGTACCCGGCGTCACCACGCGTACCACCTGGCGCTCCACGGGCCCCTTGGCGAGGGCCGGGTCACCGATCTGCTCGCAGATGGCCACGGATTCGCCCCGGGCGAGCAGGCGGGCGAGGTACCCCTCGTAGCTATGGACCGGCACGCCGGCCATGGGAATCGGCTCCCCAGCCGATTCACCGCGCTGGGTCAGGGTGATATCGAGCAGCGTCGAGGCGCGCCGGGCGTCCTCGTAGAAAAGCTCGTAGAAATCCCCCATGCGGTAGAACAGGAGGATATCCGGGTGTTCCGCCTTGATCCGGAGGAACTGCTGCATCATGGGGGTATGGCGGGGTGCTTGGTTCATCCCCGTATCATACGAGCCCGTCCGTGCCGGCAGCCAGCCATGTGCTGATCGTCTGAATGCGGCGGGGGTCAGCCTGATGGCCTAGCTGATCGAGCAATCGTCGCGTCAGCGTGGCCCGATCCAGCGGCGGGCGCGGATCGAGATAGCCACTCGCTTGCAGCCATTCCTCGAAGGCGTCGATCAGCGACGGTTGCAGCCGCCTGACCGCCTTGCCGCGAAGCGCCTCGAGCAGGGCGACAGGGTCGCCGTTGCAAGCGTTCGCCTGATCGGCGACCCGCTGCGTCATGGTGTTGCTGAAAACCTCCGACGCCCCGATCACCGCCGCATCCACAGGAAACGACCGACCCTCGCGAGCCAGGGAATGCCAGGCGCGGGCAATGCTGACCCGCTCGCCAAGGCTGGAGCCCGCCGTGATTGAGTGGCTGCCCTGCTCGCCGGCGGGTGTTGCAAGCCAGGTGGCGAGCGGCCCCAGCGTGGCAAGCTGCCAGCGATCCATCAGCGTGTGCAGACCCTCGAGGTCGTCCCGCAGCAGATGAAAGATGTGAATCGCGCTGGCGTCGGCAAGCGGATCCACCGCCGGGACCTCGATCAGCGTGCCGTACGCCTCGGGGGGGCGGCCCTCGGGTGCCGGCACCCGGGGCGTAGTGGTCGCGGACAGCGCCGCCGGGGCCCGGTCGGTCGCCTGGCGCAGCGCGCCCAGATCAATGCGATGGGGCGCCTTGTCAACGCTCGCCTCCCACAGGGCCAGATCATCGGCCCGCGTGGTCAGATAGAGGATCTGCCGGTCCTCCTGCCGGGCCATGGACTCGAGGTTGCCTGCAACGGCGGCGAAGCGCCGGGCATCGGTGTTTGTCAGTGCCTCGTCGAGCACCAGGGGCAGGCGGGGGCCGTTGCCCTCCTGGTCACGGGCCCACGCCACCCGGGCCGCCAGCAGCAGCTGCATGCGAGTCCCCGAGGACAATGCGGTCAGCGGTTGCCGCCGATCGCGCCGCAGATCCCGGGCCATCGCCTGATAGTGACCGTCGACCTCAAACGACCACTGATGGTGGGTGAAGGCCTCGAACCGCTCGCGGGCATCGCGCAGCAGTCCCGGCTCGTGGTGCCTGCGGTATTCGGCTTCGATGTCGCGCAGCAGCCAGTCCCCGAGCTGGGTCTGCAGATAATGGTCCCGGTGGCGTTGCAGGGAATCCGCCAGCGCCTGTTCATCGGCCAGGGCGTGGGTGAGGGCCCTGTCACCGCCGGCCTGCTCAAGGGTGGCATCCAGATCGGCGATTTCGCGACTCAGCGGCTCGAGCTGAGCCGCCGTCTCGCGGCGCTGCTCGATGGCGCTGGCAATGGATTGAGCCTCGGCATTGAGGGTCCACTCCACTAGCTCGGGCCAGGGCTCGAGCGGCGTGCGCAACTGTTGCTCAAGGAGCCGCGCCTGATCCAGCTCCCGAGTGGTCTGCACATAGCGCTCATGGGTTTCAAGCCGCGCGGCCAGTCCGGCCCGATCACCCTCCTCGAGATCCGCGCGTTGATAGAGCTCGGCCCGGACCGCCAGACGGTCATCCAGCTCGCTCTGCAGGCGCTCGCGCTCGCGCTCCGATTCACCGAGGCGGCGTTGGCATTCGCGGGCCTGATCAAGACGCTCGTCGAGGCTCTCCAGCGCGCTGTGCAACGCCTCGGTCTCGTTGCCGAGCGCTGCAACCCATGGCGCCAGAAGGCGCTCGAGCGAGGCGCGTTGGGTGTCGACCGTCTCTTCCCGCTCGGCCACGCGGGCCGATTCGCGCTCATGCTCAACCCGGGCGCGATGGCATTCGCGGACCAGGTCAAGAAACCGGGCAAGGCCCAGATCGGAGTACTTAAGGCGCTCAAGCCCCGCATTGGCAAGGGCGGCTTCCAGTGTCTCACGGGTCTGCGCCGTCGCCGCGGCACGAGCATTGTTGCGCGCGGCCGGGTCAGGGCGTAATTGCCACCCGGCCGCTGCCGCTGTCAGCGCAGCGAGAAACCCGCCGATCACCGGGATCAGTGCCGCGCCCATTGCGCCGGTGATGCTGACTGCCAGACCGCTGAGCATGGCCACGGCAAGCAATGCCCATGTCTCTCGCCGGGTGGTTTGCCCAAGGGCTTCCTCATGGCTCTCGCGGTTGCGGGCGTCATGATAGCTGCGCAACGCCTCGCCGATGGCATCGATCTGTGCGGGTTGAAGGGCGGGGGGTGGATCCGCCGATGCATCGAGGGCCGCGCTGGCATGCGCCAGCGTCGCGGCTGCCACCGCCTGGCTTTCCGCCGCATGGCGGCGGTCCTGTTCGGCCGTTCGCAGTGCCTCGAGCCGGTGGCGTGCGTCACTAATGAGCGCTCGCTCGGGCCATGACTCGGCGAGCCCCGTGGCCGCGAGGTCGGCTTTCTGGTCGCGACGCCGACGCTCGACATCCCGCAGCTGCTCGCGTCGCGTGGCGATGGCCTGATCCTGGCGATCGACCGCTTCCCCCTCGTCGCCGGTCAGTGCCTGAAGGACCGAGGGGAATCCTGCCTGATGGCCTTCCAGTGCCCGGCGCTTATCCACCGCCTCTTTGAGCTGCTGGCACTGACCGAAGCGCTCGAGACTTGCCTGCGCCTCGCGGGCGGCGGCGAGGCGCTCGGCCCGCTCGGCCCGGCCGTGGCGCTGCTGCTCGAGCTGCCGGTAATGGTTTTCCGTGGCTTCGCGGTTTTTCGAGGCCGTCTGCCAGTCGCGGCGCTGACTCTGAGGAAAGCCCGGGATTTGCAGATTGGCCTCGCGCCGCACCTGCGTCAGGTCGATGCCGCCGGCGAGGGCGGCTCGAAAGCGCCGCTCAAGGGCCAGATCGTCGTCTTCGTCCGGCGCGATGAGGGTCTCGGCGCGCAACCAGTAGCAGGCCAGCGCGTCGGCCGTGGGCAGGGGCGGCGGGGCGCTGGTCTCGCCGTCGCAGAACCAGCGCTGGTTGGGGCCGTCGCGCTCGACCTCCCAGCGTTGCATGCCGTCGACAAATGCGGCGCGTAATCGCAGCGCAAGGGGATCGGTCTTGCGCGAATCGGCCAGCAGATAGTGCAGGGCACGGATCAGACTGCTTTTGCCGATGGCGTTGGGGCCAAGGACAAAGTTGGTGCCGGGGGTGAAGTCGGTAAGCCGGATCGGGTCGACGCCCGGGAGCTGCTCGATATCAAGCTTTACCAGTCGCATCAGCTGCGCTCCTGGGCCAGCATGGCGCGCAGGGCGTTCTGGCCATTCTCGCGCAGCCAGTCGGCGAGCGTCTGCCGATCGGGCCAGGGACCAGGCAGCTGGCTCCAACCGGCATGACCCGGCATGCCCTGCAAGTGCCGGTCGGCTGCCTCGAGCAGGGCGAGCCGATCGGCGTCGGCGGGATCGCGCTCGAGCACCAGCAGCCGTCTTGCGAGTAGACCAGGCTGGTCGTCGCGTTCGGCCAGGCGGCTGAGCGGGGTGACCGGACGGGTATCGATTCGCCACGATTCGACAAACCACTGAATGCTCCCGTCCAGCCCCGGCAGCCCCATGCTGTGCGCCGTTTTTGGGACGGCGGGCTCGATGTCGGCCTCGATGAGATCGCAGTCACCGACGAACCGCAGTCGCAGCCCCATCAGATCGGGACGGTCGTCGGGCGTGTCGACGGTGCGGGCGAGTGCCTCGAGCCGCGCATCCAGCCTCTGGATGACTTCGCCCTCGCCGGTCGCCCCGCCGATATCGACATCAATGCGCTCCCAGCGAAGCGGAGCCAGCGGGCGTTGCTCGAAGCGCTGAATCCGCCCATCGGCAATCTCGATCAGCCAGGGCCCGCGGGCGCCGGGTTCGCCGGCATCCAGACCCACGACCGTCCCCAGGTAACCGCTGGCGTGGCCGGCATCCAGTCCGTCCGGCTGATGAATATGACCGAGCAGCCAGGCATCGAAACGGGCATCGCGGAGTGCCTCGCTAGTGACCGGCGCGTAGGGGCTGTCTGCCTGGTCGCGATCACAGTGCAGCAGGCCCAGTCGCAAACCAGTGCCCCGATCGGACGGCAGCTGCGCAAGGGGGTTGTGACGGACGCGTTCGGCGGGGAAAGACCAGCCCCAGAGCGTGGCGGAGTCGCCATGGCCCTCGACGCCCAGCTGCACCGCCTCCCACTGGCCGTTCCGGCCGAGCAGGTGCGCGTCGGGAACGCGATCAATCAGCGGCGGCAGAATATTGACGTCGTGGTTGCCGCTGACCACGAATGTCCGGATGCCGGCCCGGGCGAGGGCCGCCACACCGGTTTGCAAACGCGGCAGCGCCTCGAAATAATCATGCCGCGACTCGACCACATCGCCGGCGAGCAGGACGGCCTCGACGCCTTCGCGAATCGCCAGATCGACGCTGCGGCGCCAGGCCTCGGCCGGGGAGTAGTCATCGGCCCGATCGGCCAGATCCGCAGGCAGTCGTGTCGGCCAGCGACCGAGATGCAGATCACCGACGGCAAGAAGCTTGAGTGTCATGCCATCAATGCTCGGAGATCCCGGCGCCGGAGACAAGTCGACCGCCGATGCCTTGCGACACCGACGGTCGGATCGCCGACGCGCGCGTTGGAGCTAGTGACGGGTTTCCTGCACCCGCCGGCGGGGCTCGTGCGCTTCGGCCGGCGCGCCGTTCTGGCGGCTCAGGCGGATCTGGCCAAGCGGCTGGGAGTAGATCCGGGTGAGCTCGGTTTCGCCCAGCGGACGCTTGCCGGTGGCACGGATCCCGATGTCGGCCTTGAGGTGATTATCAAGCCGCGCCGGGTCGGCGGCACCGGCATGGCGCCGACGGCCACGCAGCCACTGACCGATCGCCCGGGACAGGCGCATTGGCGGCATCGCCGGCATGACGATCCCGGTGTGCTGACCCTCAACCTGTTCACGGAGGTTGATGGAATGGTCGTTTCGATTGTTGCTGTTGAACATCATCGGTGTCCTCCGTTGGGTTGCTCGACCGCCTCGACGGCCATGAATGTCCTCTCAGTGAACACAGTCTCGCGCGATGCATTTGTTCAGGCAAACGAATAAGAATAAACTCTGTATTCAAATAAACTGATGATTAGCAGCGGATTGGAGGTCAGGATGTCGACGCCGACGTCACCGAACTCGCCCCAGGGCCTGCCGCTTCTGGATATGGAAATCCTCCGAACCTTTCTGGCCATCTCGGAGACCGGCAGCTTTTCGCGGGCGGCGCAGCAGATCCACCGCACGCCCTCTGCGGTGAGCATGCAGATCAAACGGCTCGAGGAGATGCTGGGACGGGCCCTTTTCGTGCGCGAGCCCCGTCAGGTCCATCTGACGCCGGAGGGCGAGACGATGCTGGGCTATCCCCGTCAGCTGCTCGAGATCAACGACGAGGCAGTGGGGCAGTTCCTCTCGCCCCAGGTGGGCGGCACGGTCAGGCTGGGTGCGCCGGATGATCTGGGTACACGGGTGCTGCCGGGGATTCTGTCGCTGTTCAGCCGCAGTTACCCGGCCGTCCAGGTGAACGTGCGCGTGGGTCGAAGCCCGGATCTGATGCGGCGGCTCGACATTGGCGAGCTGGACATCGCTCTGCTGGTGGCTGAGGCGGGCAATCGGCCCCATCGTCTGGCCGAGCCGATCTATCGCGAGCCCCTGGTCTGGGCCGGGCGCGAGGGCGGAGTGGCCGTACAGCGCACACCGCTGCCCATCGCTGTCGCGGATCGGGGATGTCCCTGGCGACGGATGGCGCTTGAATCCCTCACCCGCAGTGGACACCGCTACCGCATCGCCTATACCTGCGAGCACACTGCCGCTCAGGAGGCCGCCACCGGTCAGGACATCGCGATTACGCCACTGCCCCGAGGGCTTCTCACGGCGCCGCTGCGCGTCATCGAAGAGGATGAAGCCGGGCTCTCGCCGCTCGGTGACTACGAGGTGCTGATGCTGCGTATGCCAGCCCGCGGCGCGGCGGTGGAGGCGCTCGCTCAGCACATCATGGACCACTTCGCGAGTACCCCCAACGCCGCCGCGGCCCCGGCCGTCTAGGCGACGGTGACTGGCCCAAGATGACGGATCCTGTCATCGATAGGGGTGCGGTCGCTCAACGGGCCATTGATGTTGGCAGGGCATTCATCGATGACACACAGCTTCGCCGGAGACGTTCAGGTCCTGGGCATCGGCCAACCCCCGCTCACGCTCGCGCAGTGCCCGTTGTGTGGCCTCCAGGGCGCGGCCATGGCGATGCGCCTTGCGCTGCAGCCAGGCGTGCCAGCAGCGACTCGGCCAACGGGTGCAGCGCGAGGTCATCGAACAGCGTGGCAACCCGGGCCGATGACACGGAGGCGTCCCAACGGGCGGTGTCTTCGCCGTCCATCGCTAGCAGACCGCGGGCCACGTCCGAGGCCAGGGATTCGCTGACATGCAGCAACGCGGCGACGGTCCAGTCCGGATAGGCCGGCGTGCTCGACAAGTCCCTCGCTGGCCATCTGCTCGAGCATGTACACGGGCATGATCGCGGCCTCGGCCTGCCCGTCCCGTCGTTGATCGATCAGCGCATCCACCGGATAGCCGACAAAATCGACGCTGTGCTCGTCGATCTCCACGCCGTCGGCCTGCAGCACCGGAGGCATCAGCCGGTAGCCGCCAAAGGCGCGCTCGTGAACCGCGACGATTCGGCGGGGTTGGGGCGCAGGGTGGCCAGCCAGCTCAGCGAATGCGGCGTGCCGAGCAACACGACCTGCCCGGGGTTGGTCAGCACGAAGTCTACCTGCCGGTTGGCGACCGCGGCGCTTATGCCGTGCAGCGTCATGGCCCGGGCCGTGATGGACACCCGGGGGATGGCGGCATCCAGCGCGTCGAGGGTGGTCTGCCATTGATCGCGGGTATGGGCCTTGCCGCGCGGCGTGATCCTAGGGGCAGGGGTTGGGCGCGTCGGCATGGATGGCTTCGATGGCGTCGAGCACCTCGTCGCCAAGCACGACATCGGCGCTGTCGATATTCTTTTCGAGCTGCCCGAGGGTGGTGGCACCAATGATGTTGCTGGTCACGAATGCCCGGCCCGTGACCCATGCCAGGGCCATCTGCGCCGGATCGAGTCCGTGCTCGCGGGCCAGCTCGACGTAGGCCTGCGTCGCCCTCACCCCCGGCGGCCGGGTGTAGCGCGTGAACCGGTCGAACAGCGTCAGCCGGGCGTTTTCGGGCTGACCCCCTCGAGGTATTTGCCGGTCAAGACCCCGAACGCCAGCGGCGAGTAGGGCAGTAGTCCGACCTGCTCGCGGTGCGAGACCTCGGCCAGTCCCACCTCGTAACTACGGTTGAGCAGGTTGTAGGGATTCTGGACGCTGACCATGCGGGGCAGGCCGTGGCGCTCGGCCAGCTCGAGGAACTTCATGGTGCCCCAGGCCGACTCGTTCGATAGACCGACGTGGCGGATCTTGCCGGCATCAACCAGCGACTGCAGTGTCTCGAGCACGTCGAGCATTTCATCAACCGGGTCGGGTTCGTCGGGGCGCGGGGTAAAGCCCAGCTTGCCAAAGAAGTTGCTGTTCCGGGCCGGCCAGTGAAGCTGGTAGAGATCGATGACATCGGTCTGCAGGCGTTGCAGCGACTCATCGACGGCCGTGCGCAGTTGCGCGGCGCTGTAGTCGCCCTTGCCATCGCGCACGGTGCCAAGCCCCGGGCCCGAGATCTTGGTGGCGATGACTAGATCATCGCGACGGCCGCGCTCGGCGAGCCACCGGCCGATCATGGTCTCGGTATCGCCCTGGGTCTGCGATTCAGGGGGAACTGGATACATCTCGGCGGTATCAATAAAATTAATGCCGCGCTCGACCGCATAGTCGAGTTGCGAGGCGGCGTCCTGCTGGGTGTTCTGCTTGCCGTAGGTCATGGTGCCCAGGCACAGCGCGCTCACCTCGATGTCGGTATGGCTGAGTCTGCGGTATTCCACTCAATCGCTCCTGTTGCATGGATGACGCCCGTCAGCGGCTAGTCTGCCGGGGCGATGGCGGGTCAGTCGACCCATGGATTCGGCGTTCGCTACACTCTCAGTAAAACGGAAAAGGAAACAATCGATGCAAGCGATCAAGCGTTTAAGCACGGCGGCATTGCTCGGCCTTGGCCTGGGCGTGAGCGGCGTTCAGGCCCAGGAGCCGGTCGTCGTCTCGTCGAAGATCGATACCGAGGGCTCGGTCCTTGGCCAGCTCATCATCCAGACGCTCAACGCCCACGATGTGCCTACTGACAATCGGCTTCAGCTCGGTGGCACGAGCATCGTGCGCGGGGCCATCAAGGCCGGCGAAATCGACCTGTATCCCGAGTATACCGGCAACGGAGCGTTTTTCTTTGACCGCGCCGACCAGCCGGGCTGGAACGACGCCGAAACGGCCTACCAGACGGTTGCCGAGCTCGATCGCGAGCGCAATGAGCTGATCTGGCTGCAGCCGGCGCCGGCCAACAATACCTGGGCGATGAGCGTGCGGCGCGGGCTCGCGGAGCGCGAGGGGCTGGCGTCACTGGATGATCTGGCCGACTACCTCAATAAGGGCGGCGATTTCCGGTTTGCGGCCAGTGCCGAATTTGTCGACTCCGAATCGGCGCTGCCCGCCTTTCAGCAGGCCTACGGCTTTACCCTTGGTGCCGACCAGCTGCTGGTGCTCTCCGGCGGTGACACGGCGGCAACCCTGCGGGCCGCCGCGCAGGACGACAACGACGTCAACGGCGCCATGACCTACGGCACCGACGGCGGCGTCAGCGCGCTGGGTTTGGTGGTACTCAAGGACAACCGCGGCGTGCAGCCGGTCTATCAGCCTGCACCGGTGGTGCGCGCTTCGGTGCTTGAAGCCTATCCATCCATCGATGACCATCTCGAGCCGCTTTTCGCCACGCTCGATGTTGAGACGCTGCAATCGCTCAACGCTCGGGTGGCCGTGCAGGGACAGCCGGCGAGCGAAGTCGCCGCTGACTACCTCGAGCAGCTCGACCGCTAGGCCTTCCGGCGGTGCGCGTTAAGGCGCGGCCCAATCGGGTGGTGCTCACCCTCGGCGGGCTGGCGGTGGCAGCGATAGGGCTGCTCGATGGGGTGCGCATCCAGCCCAACCGCATTGTCTCGGGCACGGCCTACGGCCTGCCCGAGACGCTGGGGCTGGGCCCGACGCTGCTCGTCGTCCTGCCGCTGCTGGTGATGGTAGCCCTCGCCGCACGGCCCACTCGTGGGCGCGAGGCGGTGATGCTGCTCCTTGCCACCGTCATGCTCACGGTAATGCCCTGGGCGTTGAGCGGGTTCATCGGCCGGTTCATTGACGCGTCCGCAGGGGCGGCGCGTGCGGCGCTGTCCGCGGGCAGCTGGCTGGTCGGATTCGCGCTGATCCTCATGGTGGTGGATCTGCGCCAGCGCCTGCAGGCCGGCGCGGCGGTCACCGCGGCCATCCTCGCGGTCACGCTCGGGTCGCTGGTGGCGGCGCTGACCGGGGGCGCGCTCGACACGCTGGCGCTGGTGCAGGAGTACATCGTGCGTCGCGCGGCATTCGCCGACGCGATCATCAATCACCTCGCGCTGGTGGGGATCGCCGTGGGCACGAGCCTGATCGTTGCCGTCGCACTGGCTCTGTGGATGCGGCGGGTGGCGGCCGTGCGTCAGGGCGTGCTCGGCGTGCTCAGCTTTATCCAGACGATCCCCAGTCTTGCCCTTTTCGGGTTGCTGCTGGCGCCGCTGGCCTGGCTGGCTAGTCGTTTTCCGCTGCTCTCGGAACTGGGTATCCAGGGGATCGGCTGGGCGCCCGCGTTGCTGGCACTGGTGGGCTACAGCCTGCTGCCGATGACGCGTAATACGTTCATTGCACTGGACGGTGTCGAGCCGGCGGTCATCGAGGCCGCCCGGGGCATGGGGCTGGCGCCGCTGCAGGTGTTCTTCCGCGTGCGCCTGCCGCTGGCCCTGCCGTTGCTCATCGAGGGCATCCGCATCACCACGGTGCAGGCCATTGGTCTGGCGGCGGTGGCGGCATTGATCGGTGCCGGGGGGCTGGGGACGTTCATCTTCCAGGGGCTCGGGCAGGCGGCCATGAACCTTGTGGTGCTGGGTGCGCTACCGATCGTGCTGATGGCCATGGCGGTGGATGCGCTGCTCAAGGCACTGGCCGATGCGGCCCGACGCGGAGAGACCCTTGATCGAACTTGATAACGTCAGCAAGTCCTTCGGCAGTGAGAAGGCCGTCGACGGCATCAGCCTCGATGTGCCGGCGGGCAGTCTGTGTGTGCTGGTGGGGACGTCGGGCTGCGGCAAGTCGACGACGCTGCGCATGATCAACCGGCTGATCGAGCACAGCGATGGCATGATTCGCATCGATGGCCATCCGATCCGTGATTTCAATGAAGTGACGCTGCGTCGGCGGATCGGCTACGCCATCCAGAATACCGGGCTTTTCCCGCACTGGAGCGTGGCCCGCAACATTGGCGTGGTCCCGCGGCTTTTGAAATGGGACAAGGCGCAGATCCGCGAGCGCGTGGAATCGCTCATGGCACTGCTCGGCCTGGCCGTTGAGGAGTTTGCCGACAAATACCCCCACCAGCTCTCCGGCGGGCAGGCGCAGCGCGTAGGGGTGGCCCGCGCGCTGGCCGCCGACCCGGATATCCTGCTGATGGACGAGCCCTTCGGCGCGCTCGATCCGATTACACGATCCGGACTGCAGGCCGAGCTGCTGCGCATCCAGTCACGGATCCGCAAGACGATTGTGTTTGTCACCCACGATATGGACGAGGCGCTGCGTCTGGCCGATCAGATCGTAGTGATGCAGGGCGGACGGATCATTCAGCAGGGCACGCCGACGCAGATCCTCGCCCATCCCGCCGATGGCTTTGTCGAGACCCTGGTCGGTGGCCGCGATCGCGGCCTCAAGCGGGCATCCCTAACGGCGGTGGGCGATATGATGGAGCCGATCGAGCAGGCCGATGATCCGCCGGCCATCTCGGTTGCCCGCACAGACAGCATGCGCCTGGCGGTCTCCCTCATGCTCTGGCATGGCGTCTCGCGGCTGAGTGTGCGCGATGACAACGGGGACACCGTGGGCATCCTGCCGCTGCGACGGCTGGTGGACGACGTCGGCTGATGGGCGGGCTCCGGCGATACGCCCCGCCGCTCGTCTGGCTGCTCGCGCTGCTGCTGACCGCGCTTTATCTGCCGCGGCTCGAGCCGTTCTTTACATGGCTTGAGCCCGATCGCCAGACCGTCATCTATCCGCGCCAGAGCTTTCTGGCGCTGCTCATCGAGCACGCGCTGATTGTGGCTGTGGCCGGGACCATCGCAATCGCACTGGGTGTGGGGGCCGCGGTCGGCGTCACACGCCGCGCCGGCGAGGAGTTCCTGCCGCTGGTCAGCCAGCTTGCCTCCATTGGTCAGACGTTCCCGCCGGTGGCGGTACTGGCGCTGGCCGTTCCCGCGCTCGGCTACGGTGCCGAGGCGGTGATTGTGGCGCTGGTTCTCTACGGCCTGTTGCCAATTGTGCGTAACAGCCTGGCCGGTCTGCAGGCGGTGGATCGGGGCGTGCTCGAGTCGGCCCGCGGGATCGGACTCAGTCCCTGGCAAACGCTTGTTTGGGTGGAGTTACCCATCGCGGCACCGGCCATCATGGGCGGGATACGCACCTCGGTCACCATCAATATCGCCACCGCGGCGATCGGCTCGACGATTGGTGCCAATACGCTCGGCAATCCGATCATCTCGGGCATCGTCAACGGCAACATCGCCTTCACCCTGCAGGGGGCCGTTCTAATCGGCCTGCTGGCGATCACGGTGGACAGCGCGTTCAGCCGTATCGCTTGAAGCGATGAGCGGCATCGCTCCCGGTTAGCTGACCGCACGGACCCGGATTTAATCGGTTTGGACATAGGTGCTTTCACACTGTGAAACAAGTGTGGTACCAATGCGCTGCAGACTGAAAAAGCCATTAAGTCACGGGGGAATTATCCCTAGTGGTAAGTCTGATCAAAGCGCCAAGCGCGTCTACGTCGACCAATCGGAGGAGAGAACCGATGACTGAATCCAAGGTAAGTAATGTCCGGCAAGACGCTGGCCAGCCGGATCCCTCGCGACGCAAGCTGCTCAAGGGGGGGCTGGCCGCCGCAGGCGGTGTTGCGGCCGGTACGGCCATCACCGGTGCGCCGTATGTCAACGCTCAGGCGCCGCTTGTTCTGAAAATGCAGACCGCTTGGGGCGGCGGCAACATCTGGAACGACTTCGCGCGGGAGTACGTCGAGCGGGTCGAGAGCATGTCCGGCGGGCGGATCCAGATCGACCTGCTGCCGGCGGGAGCGATCGTCAAGGCGTTCCAGGTCATGGATGCAGTGAGCGACGGCCTGATCGACATCGGTCACGACGTGCCGGTTTACTGGTACGGCAAGAACAAGGCCGCGTCATTGTTCGGCACCGGTCCGGTCTGGGGCGGTGATGCCAACAACATGCTGGCCTGGTGGTACGCCGGTGGCGGCCGCGAGCTCTACCGGGAGCTCACGCAGGATATTCTGGGGATGAACGTGGTGGGCTACTTCGGCTTCCCCATGCCCTCCCAGCCGTTCGGCTGGTTCAAGGATGCCGACGTCACGACGGTCGAGAACATTCAGGGCCTCAAGTACCGGACCGTTGGCCTGGCCGCGGATCTGCTCCAGGAAATGGGGATGTCGGTGGCTCAGCTGCCCGGCGGCGAAATCGTGCCGGCGATGGAGCGGGGCGTCATCGATGCGTTCGAGTTCAATAACCCGTCCTCGGACAAGGACTTCGGTGCGCAGGACGTTGCCAAAAACTACTACCTGGGCTCGTACCATCAGGCCAGTGAGTCGTTCGAGTGGCTGTTCAACCGTGACATGCTCGATAGCCTGGACCCCGATCTGCGCGCGATTCTGGTCCACGGTGTGGAGGCCGCGTCCACGTCCAACACGGCCAGTGCCCTGGATCGCTACTCGGCCGATTTGATGTCGCTGCAGAACGAGTCCGGCGTCACGGTTCACCGGACGTCCAACGAGATCCTCTCTGCTCAGCTCGAGGCATGGAGTGCGCTCATTCCGACCCTCGAAGAAGACAGCTTCATGCGCCGGGTCATGGAAAGCCAGAAGGAGTGGGTTGAGCGGACCGTGTTCTACGAGCTCATGAATCAGCCGGACCTGGAACTTGCCTACGAGCATTTCTTCCCGGGCCGTCTGAATATGCAAGTCGGCTGAATCGCCACACGCGGTGCCCCGGTCAACTGACCGGGGCATTACTCCTGCAACCGGCCGGGCAAGAATAATCCATGCTTCAGGTCATCCATACCATCGATCGGTTCACGACATGGGTCGGGCGGAGTTTCGCCTGGCTCATCCTTCTCATGGCCTTTGGCATGGGCTATGAGGTGATTTCCCGCTACCTGTTCAGTGCGCCCACCGCCTGGGCGTATGACATGTCGTACATCCTCTACGGCACCCTGTTTATGGTGGGCGGCGCGTACACGCTGTCGCGCAATGCCCATGTCCGCGGCGATTTCCTTTATCGACTCTGGAGGCCTCGGGTACAGGCGACGGTCGAGTTGACGCTGTACTTCCTTTTCTTTTTT
>Ga0102939_1000085_pt1 | contig 29379 bp, 30 predicted proteins | sample SalPon2_B_H2O_MG_FD_78214 | JGI IMG/M metagenome (GOLD analysis project Ga0102939, IMG submission 78214) | Salt pond water microbial communities from South San Francisco under conditions of wetland restoration - Salt Pond MetaG R2_B_H2O_MG | ecosystem: Environmental > Aquatic > Non-marine Saline... | reverse complement strand
TCCATCGTATAGGTTATTCCAAGGAAGACCGCCAGCTCGTCCAGAAGATAGATCAGCATATAGAGGCCTAACAAAACGAGCGCGAATCCTGTCTGGACTCCTCTCTCCGCCAGTATATTGCTGTAGATCAGTGGGAATCCTGCGGTACATGGTAGTTCCACCAGGACTATTCCTGCAGCGATTACAGCCGTTCCGAACAGAGTCATCGCCAAACTATCTTTCCTGACTGTCTCAGAGAGCTCTCTGGCAATCTTCGGCTTGAAGCGATCGGGTATCGTAAATGACAGGCCTCGGTTCCAGTAGAAGAAGTCCTTTACGTTGACAGCGCCGAATACCAGTGCTACCGTCGCTACTGCAACCTTTATCCACATCAGATGCGAGACATATGAGAAGACGTTGATCAGTCCGTAGACGAAGGCTCCGTAGCCGATAGAGGTCACTGTCAGAAAAGTAAGGCCTACCGCGGCCGTCTTCTTTCTTGAACCCGAGTGAACGACCAGTCCAAGCAGAAAGGTCAGGACCCACAGCGAGCACGGGTTGAAGCCGTCCACCAGTGCGATCATAGCGGTCAAGGCCACCAGAGGCGTATCTTCAGTACTGATTTCTCCGATCAACGGCAGCTCCAGGCTTTCCTGCTGAAGTTCAGAAGTATTGCTCTGTGCAGCTTCTGGCGAAGTATTTTGAGCCACTGTTACTCCTGATAACAGGATGAGGGAGATGGTTATCGCTGCCGCCAGTGCTTTCTTCATGGTTCCTCAAGGCCTGAAACGGTTTAAATACCCTTGTTTCACGAGGTGAAATAACCGGTTCTCAGCCGCTTTCACTCGAGCGGGAATGCCTCGCCCCGCCTGACTAGCTGAATGGTCTTGTAGGTGTTGAATGTTATGACTGCTGCGAGTAAGCCGGTCAGGACTGCGGTGATTGTTTCAAGTGCTGCTATTTCGTAGGTTCTTGAGGTTATTCCTGTTGAGATGGCGAATGCTCCGAGCGGGAAGGTGTAGGCCCACCAGGTGAACTCGAATGAATGGCTGTCAGTCCTGATGTAGTGGAGAACTATCGCCGCTGTTAAAAGGAACCACCAGGCCGAAAAGCCCCACATCAATCCTATCAGTACTTCCAGTACAGGTATCAGTGTCTCTCCTGCGTGGATAAACCCGGTTTCAGCAAGTTTAACCAGGTTTTCAGCGTTGATTATCAGGACTGCTGTCGGCGCTATTCCGATGAGGAAAGTCGGTGCCAGCTTTGAGTCCGGCAGGTCTTCATAGGCATATCTGTACAGAATCACGGGCGTCAGGAAGAGGAACATGAAGGTTCCTATGCCTAATCCGGAAAGAGAGATGATGTAAACTGTCTGGGCAAGAGCGCCGGAAAGGCCTGAAGCCAGTAACATGAATCCGAGGACCGGAATGATAATATGTGAGACCGGCGGGATAAACCAGGCGAAGACACCGTGTTTTGTCTCGATATTGGTGTTCGTGAACAGTATCTTGGATAGCAAAACGCCGAAGCCGAAGATTCCCGCGGAGCCGAGGAAGAAAAGACCTAGAGAAACCTTTTGAACAAGTTCAGGGAAGACTGAGAAGGTTCTCTGCAATCCTATACCTACAAGTATCAGGGAGATCGGCATAGTCGGGAAGAACTGGCTTCTGATCGGATGAGAAAGATCTCTTCTGATCTCGTCAGGATACTTCAGGAATCGCAGCATCCATGGAACAGCGAAAACCGCTGTAAGCACTCCGGTCAAAACAGTAAATCCCGTGGCCAGAGAACCGAGAACGCTCCACTCAAGAAAGCTTCCTGAGATTTTCAAGGCTACGGCCAGAGCCCCAATACCCATTACAGGAGCAAACCACTGAGGCTCAAAACCCTTTATAGTTTGATTTAGTTCAACCATAATGCACAAACAAGTCCTTGCAGAGAAATTTTAAGAAATTTGCTTTGACCCATGCCTTACCTAGAAGAGAAGATCCTGAAACTTCTCCTCCAGAACCACTTCATTGGTCATGCCATTTTCCTCTCTGCGTATTATCTTCTGCCTTTCAAGATCCTTCAGTTTTCTGGAAACCTTTACCTTGGACAGGCCTGTTTCATCCGGAAGTTCGCTCTGACTGATTTCACCGTCCCTCTCAATCAAGGCCTCTACTATCTTTCTCTGATCACCAGGAAGGAAACGGACAGTCTCACGCACCTCTTCAGGAGATCTCGATTCAGGTATGATAGACTTCTTCATGTAGATGTAAACCGCCATACCAACGATCACACCGGTCGTCGACATCAAAGCCACAATCCAGGTAAGGGGAAGGGTACAGTTACAGACAGGTGCAGAAACCAGGCCATGCGCATAGTAAAAACCCGCCGTAGACAGAAGAATATACACGAAAACAAAAGAGATCACCTTTACATTGCTCTGCAGAAACCCTTCAAGATCAACCGCTCCAAAACCCTTCTCCTCCATAAAATCAATATGGAAAAACTAACTTTTTAGCATTCAACCTAGAACACCGGGAGGCCTACCCTAATCTTCAAGAAATGATACTCTGTTGATGATTATAGGCCTCAGAAATGGTGGAGAAAGGGAGAAGAAATTTTTGAAATTCTTTGAAAAACAAATTACACTTTGTTAGAATATGGATTATCTCTCAACGCCATAGTGTTGATGCACTCTGCTTGATCCCCAGTCAACTGTTTCCTCAAAGCTGAATCCCAGCTCTTCAAAAGATTCTTCGAGTTTTTGATGTGAGGAAGCTTCTATCTCGAGTAATGGCGGGATTCCGTGATACCAGTCTATGACGTATTCCACTGAATTTTTATGCCATTTAGCTCTTTTCTTTTCCCCATTTTCTATTTTTTCCAGGCCTATTGATTTCAGAAATTTTCTGACTTCATCAGGATCTTCCACATCAAATTCGATCTCTTCCTTGACCTTAGCTCTTTCATCGTCTACATCAATTTTCCTTGTGACGAAAGAGCGATCTCCTATAGTTCTAAGCCTGATCTGTCCGTTTTCCTCGATTCTCCCGTCTTCAAAATCGTAAAACTCTGATTTAACCTGTTCTTCAAATACTTTAATTGCTCCAATCTTCTCTAACTTTTTGCGTAATTCATCTGTATCTATCTCAAGGATTTTGGCCTCAATCTCCTTCATAACCCTCACTGGGAACTGCTGCAATAAATAAAGATTAAATCTTCATTTCAGGCCCAGATTATCTTTGAATGCCTCAGCATTCTCCAGATGCTGTTCTACTGTCTCATCGTTCATTCTGTTGAGAGTGGAGGTCATGAAGCTCATTCTATGAATATCTCCGATTTTCTCCTCGAATTCGTTAATGAAGTTCCAGTAGAGGCCGTCCCAGTGCTCTTCCCATTTCCCGCCTTCGTAATGTGACATTTTGTTGATGTAGTTTGAAGAGGAAATGTAGGGTTTGGTCATCATGTTCGTGTAGCTGTACTGGCTCATACCATAGACGTTTGGCACCATAACCCATTCGTATGAATCGATAAACATCTCCATAAACCAGTCATAGACTTCGTCAGGATCGATCTCTACCAGAAGCATGACATTTCCAAGAACCATCAACCGCTCGATATGATGACAGTAAGCATCATCTAATGCGTGTTGAATAGAGTCATCTACAGGTGGAAGGCCTGTTTCTGCGGTGTAAAATTCTTCAGGTAGCTCATTGTCCGCCTCCCAGAAGTTTGCCTCTGTCATATCTGGTTCCAGCTCGTACATCGCACGCATGAATTCTCTCCACCCTATGATCTGGCGTAGGAATCCTTCCAGAGAATTCATCGGGTAATCATGCTCCTCATGCGCCTCCAGAGTCTTTTCCACGACCTCTTCCGGAGTTATAAGGCCTATATTAATTGATGAGGACAGCAGTGAGTGGAAGCCAAACTTCAGGTCTGAGTCGATCGCATCCTGATAGTCGCCGAATTTTTCTAAACGGTTTTCTAAGAAGTCTTCCAAGTTTTCTAAGGCTTGTTCTCTGGTTGCCGGCCAGAAGAAATCCTCAACTTTTCCAGGATTGTTTGGGAAGTTCTCCTCAACATATTCTTTGGCTCCCTCAACATGTTCTGAAGAAAACTGTGGTATCTCGGGTTTTTCGATATCTTCAGGCATCTTTTTCCTGTTCTCAGGATCAAAACTCCACTTGCCGCCTTCAGGTTTGCCTTCTTCATCCACTAGAATGCTGTGCTTTTTCCTCATCTTTTTGTAGTAGTTCAGTTGGAAGTATTCGTGGCTGGAGAAGTATTCCTGGTTGAAATCCATCGAGGCCATGAATCCCGGGTTTTCCTCAAATATCAGTTCCGTATCATATTTTTCTGCAAGGCCTTGGAGCTGGTTCCGGACTTTGTGATCAACAGGATCGTACATCCGAATCTTGTCTTCTTCCTTGAAGATGCCGGCTATATCTCTATCGTACTCAATGTATTCAACATTCAATCTTTCAGAATAGGCCTTCATCGAGGCCCTGTGCAGGATCAGCTTTTTCCTGTGAAAATTAAAGTCTGTAAAGTATCTGGAATGTTCTACGAGGTATTTCTTATCCTCTTCCACTGGTTTCGGGAAAATCTGGTTGGGCAGAATTATCGAGGCCATGTTTGTTATGATTTTTCCAAATCTATTAGTGTCTTCTGATTTGCTGGCAAGCTGTTTTTCAGACCATCTCCTTCTGACGGTCTCTGTTTAATCCCTGTTCGATGCGTTATCTCGTGTTGGTGCAGGTTATTAAGCTGGAGAAAAAATGAGGGCGTTCGGTATATAGGCCGATACTTAGACTCAGAATATATCAGATTAAAGTTTGTGGCTTTTCCGAGGCCAAATCTGTGTTTAACTTCTTTGATCGCTTCTGATATGTTTTCCATCTGTTAGGCCTAGGTAATGTTGTTAAGCGGGTTATAAATCTTCTTAAAATTCATTTTGACGCAGATAACCTTCTCTTTCTGGCCATTAATCTTACGATATCCGGATTGGGCCTGATGATTATATATCTTGGATATGTTAATTATTGGGTATGGATATCAGGGTTTTGGCCAGTATTGCTCTTATAGTAGTGGTTTCGATATCTGTAGGTTTTAAACTTTCACAGAACGTTGATGGTCCTTCTGTCGAGTCTGTGAATGCCAGCTTCCAGAGTTCGCCGGGTGCCTGGGCAGTCTTAGAGGTCGCTGATAATGAGGAAGAAAGGAGTGAAGGCCTTATGAATGTGACGGAACTGGGAGAGCGTGAGGGGATGGTTTTCATCTTCCCGAATGAGGGGCCGCGTGCTTTCTGGATGAAAAATACCTTGATTTCACTGGATATGATTTTTCTGGATGCTGAGAAACAGGTTTTGAATGTTGAGACTGCGAAGCCGGAGCCTAATACCGCGGATGAGAATCTTGATAGTTACACGAGTAATCGTCCTGCTAAGTATGTTATAGAGGTTAATGCAGGTTTCGCTGATAAGTATTCTGTAGAAAAAGGGGATAAAGTAAAATGGGAATAAAAACGGAACGGATCCTATAGTTCGAAGGAACGTCCGTTTTCGCTGATGAAGATGTCGTCTCCTAGACTGTAGTCTTCTTCCCGTGCCAGTTCTACGTAGTCTCCAAGCATCTGAACTGTTCCGTGGCTTGGAACGATGTTATTCGGCTGTAGGAACCGGATGAAGTCTCTGTGATCTTCTCTGTGGGCGTGTCCGGTGGTGTGGATGCCGGGATAGATTCTGACTCCTTTCTCCTTCATCTTTTTCTCCAGTTCGTATCGGTTGGCCTTGTTTACCGGGCTTGGGATGACGTGACTGGAAAAGATTACGTGATCTCCTTCCTCAAAGTCGAATCCATATGTACCGGATGCGATCTTGTCAAGCTGTGCGCCTTTCTCTCCCTGGTTTCCTGTAGCAACTACAAGCCATTCATCTCTTTCACCGTCTACACGGCTCATGAGATCATCGCACTCATCGAAGTATGAAACAACTTCTATCTGTGTGGTATCGATAAGGCCTATCTCTTCAGCCGATTCGACGTATTCCTTGAGAGATCTTCCGACGAACGCGATCTTTCTGCGTCCGTTGTTGGCCTCGATAACCGAGTTCAGTCTTCCGATCTGACTTGAGAACGTTGAGAAAATTACTGCTCCGCCTGCCTTGTAGCAGGAGTTCAGTACGTCCTCAAGCTCCACTTTAACTGACTGCTCGGAACGGGCCCGTCCTTCTTCGTCTACACGGGTGGTTCCGGGAATCATCAGCTCGACTTCTTCTTCGCCGACCTCTTTCAGTCGCTCGACATCGGTAGTTTCCTCGATTGCCGGGCTTTGATCGATCTTCATGTCGTTTCCGTATACAACGTATCCTTCCGGAGTGCCCAGTAGCGAAAGTGTTGAGTCCGGGATGGAGTGGTTAACGTGGGCGAATTCAAGTGTGAACTTGCCTGAGATTTCCATTTCGTCGCCTTTCTCCAGTGTAATTAACTGGTTGTCGACGTTCTTCCTGTCGTCTTCGATCATTCTTTCTACGATTTTACCTGTGTATGGAGTACAGTAGATAGGACAGTCATAGGCTCCTGCCAGCTTCGGAATTCCTCCCACGTGGTCAAGATGTCCGTGTCCAATGACAATACCTACAACATTAGCGTCTCTCTCGAACAAAGGCTCGTCCTCAGGGACTGCACCGATGTCAAGACTCTGATTTGTTGTCATCTCATCGACCTGGCCTTCAGAAGAGACAACACTCTCCATATCATAACCCATGTCGAATATAACTACTTCTCCGTCAATTTCAACGGCAGTCATGTTCTTTCCAACTTCTTCATAACCGCCAAGTGTGTAAACTTTCATAAAGTGATTTTCACCTTTTATATTAGATTAATCCTGACGCAAACTTTATAAAACGGGCTAGGTTGAGGCCTCGCACTGTTTAGATTATTAAGCTTTCATATTCCAATCAGTTTCAGATGTATTCTGAACATATACGAGCCCAACTGGAAGAGAAAGATATCGAAGTCGGTGACACTGTAAAAGTAAACGATAGAGAAGGCCGACTGATGCCGAAACCAGAAAGCGGCGACCCGGAAATAATAGTTCTCAAACTAGAATCAGGATACAACATAGGCCTTGAACCAGAGAATATCGAACTTGTAGAGAAGAATGAGACAGAGGAAAGAGAAGGCCGTGAAATAGAACATGATGAAGAAAGGCCTGACTTACTAATTCTACACACGGGCGGAACGATCGCTTCCAGAGTATCTTATGAGGAAGGAGGAGTCAAGCCTGCGTTCGATCCGGAAGATCTACTTGAGATGTATCCGGAACTGGCCGACGAAGTAAATATTCACAGCAAGGTCGTGGCGCAGATGTTCTCAGAGGACATGGAACCTGCCCACTGGCAGCAGATTGCCAAAAAAATAGATAAGGAGAAAGACGAGTACGACGGCATAATTCTGGGCCACGGAACTGATACGATGGCCTATACAGGAGCTGCTCTCAGCCTGATGCTTCAGAACATCGATAAAGGAGTCATGATAGTTGGTTCGCAGAGATCTTCCGACAGACCTTCCAGCGATGCAGCGATGAACATGTACTGTGCATCAAAGTTCCTGAAAGAAACAGACTTCACAGGAGTCGGGATCTGTATGCATGAAACCAGTAGCGACGACTACTGCAATATTTTGCCGCCGCAAAAGGCCCGGAAGATGCACACATCTAGAAGAGATGCGTTCGAGGCCGTTAATGATACAGCTCTTGGCCGTGTCAACTATGAGACTGATGAGGTAGAGGGAAATTTCCAGTCCTCGGGTGGGGAGTACGAAAAGAATACTGAACTGAATGAAAACGTTGGCTTCCTGAAGACGAGGCCTGGTATGGGTCCTGAAGAGATCGAGTTCCTGATTAAGCAGGACTACGACGGTGTTGTGCTTGAAGGCACAGGCCTCGGACATCTTCCTGTCAACAACTTAGAGGATGGCGAAACTGAGGCCCACGAAGAGATTCTGGAGAAGCTGGAAGAATTAGCAGAGGATACTCTGGTGGTCATGACTTCTCAGTGCCTGTTCGGCAGGATTGACATGGATGTATATGATACAGGCCTGAAGATTCAGGATGCAGGAGTTATTTCGGCTGAGGATATGCATCCGGAGCTGGCCTATGTCAAGCTGATGTGGGTCCTGGCTAACTCTGAAAACCCTGAAGAAGATTTCACTAGTAATTTCGCGGGAGAAGTAACTATGCGGTCGATGTACGATGAGTGAAGGCGATATGCTGGATGAGTTCGATAGGAAGGCCAAGAAGTTTCTGGAAAGCGGGAAGAAGGAGCGCGTATTCGATATTCTCAGAGAGTTCGCACTCGTTGTATCTTATGATAACGGCAAGGAACTGGATAATCCCAAGCAGTTCATGAATCAACAAGGGTTTGATGAGATAGATATAGATGATTTCACGGAGTACCAGGTAGCAAAATCGATGATAAGAGATGAAGTAAAGAGGCTGGCCTAGATGACAGAGATATATGGGGTAACAGGGATGCCGCTTGCAGGTAAGACCACTGTGGCCAATATGATGAAGGAACAGGGCTTCGTAGTCCTAGACATGGGAGATGTCGTGAGAACTGAGATGCAGAAGAGAGGGGTTGCAGCAGAGTCCACCGGCGATTTCGTCAACTCTATGAGAGAGGAACACGGGATGGATGCGATAGCACAGCTCAGCATACCTTACCTCCAGGAAATAATAGATGAACAGGATAAAATTGTAATTACAGGAATGAGAGGATGGGATGAGAAGAAGAGATTCGAGAAAGAGACTAATGAGACAATTGAGATAATAGCAGTATGGGCCTCACGTGAGACACGTAGAAAAAGAAGAGAGGCCCGTCAGAGAGATGAAGATGTCGAAGGAGATGGCTTCGAGGAGAGAGATCTAAGAGAAATCCAGAACGGCGTCGGAAAGATGATCTCTCTAAGCGACTATATGATCAAAAACGAAGCCATAGGAGAGAAAAAACTCGAGCAGAAGGTGAACGATCTTGTCAGATAACATAGATTACGAAGGACTAGGATTCAAATGCGGAATAGAGATACATCAGCAGCTTGCAACAGAGACAAAGCTTTTCTGCGACTGCCCGGTAGATCTTCAGGACGAGGCCGCAGATCACAGGGTCAGCAGATACCTCAGAGCAGTTGCAGGAGAAACAGGAGAGAAAGACGAGGCTGCAGAAGTCGCAGCACAACAGTCCAAAAAATACGTTTACAAATACTACAACAGAAACAACTGCCTGGTCGAACTCGATGAAGAACCTCCACATAGCATTAATGAAGAGGCTCTGGATACTGCACTAACCTTTACGAGAATGATTGAAGCCGAAATACCTGATGAAATCCAGATCATGCGTAAACTGGTGGTTGATGGCTCCAACACTTCAGGGTTCCAGAGAACAGCTATGATAGGCCTTGATGGAAAACTAGAGACAGAGACAGGAACTGTCGCCATCGACGACATCGAACTGGAGGAGGAATCTGCGGGAATACATGAAAGGGATGAAGAAAAAGCACTCTACGATCTTAACAGACTGGGTGTGCCTCTTGTAGAGGTAGGAACTGATGCATCAATCCAGAATCCGGGCCACGCGCGTGAAGTAGCGAAAAAGATCGGCATGCTTCTGCGTTCGACAGGAAAGGCCCGCAGAGGCATCGGAACGATAAGACAGGATGTGAACGTCTCAATCCAGGAAGGAGCCCGTGTAGAGATCAAAGGTTTCCAAGACGTTGAAAACATCGATAAAGTGATAGAGAATGAGGTAAAGAGACAGAAAAACCTAGTAAGTCTAGCTGAAGGCCTTGATAAGGGTGAGATGGTAGCTGACAATGTTACGCATCATTTCGAAGGTACTGAAAACCAGATAATTTCTACGGTGCTTGAAAACGGTGGTGCGGTTTATGCCATTAAACTTCCGGGCCTGACGGGAAAGATGAAACAGAAAATATCCGGCAACAGGTACGTAGCGAAGGAACTGGTCGATTACGCGAAGTCTCGCGGAGTAGAAGGCATACTGCACACTGATGAGGATATAGAGAACTATCAGCTTGCGGAAGAGTTTGAGAAAATAGCTGATGACTTCAAGAAAACCGAAGAAGATGTAGTAGCTGTTATAGCAGCGGGAAAGCAGCAGGCAAAAGCCGCTGCAAAGGCAGTAAGAGACAGGGCTCGGCTGCTTTATGAAGGCGAAATCCCTGAGGAAACCAGGACTGCCGAGCAAGACTTTACCACTAGTTATGCGAGACCTCTGCCTGGAAGTGCAAGGATGTACCCTGAAACCGATATTCCTGCGGTAAATATAACAGAAGACCATATACAGGAGATAGATGAAAACCTGCCGGATACCTTGGTGGAAAAAGAGGAGAAATACTCTGAAGAGATAGGTGGAGAACTGGCCTCACAAATCGTATACAGTGAAAAACTGCAGCTTTTTGAAGAATTAAGAGAAGAGTACGATCCGAAACTGGTAGCAAACTTCTTCACCAACATCTACTCAGCTCTTGAGAAAGAAGTCGACATCGAGGCTCTGGAAAAACAACAGTACGGCGAGATACTCAAGGCCCTGGGGGAAGAAGATATCTCCAACGACGATCTTGTTGAACTGATCTCCGAAGTCAACAGGAATTCAAGGCCTGTCTACGAAGTAGTTGAGGACATCGCAGAGAGCAAGACTTCCAAAGAAGAGATCAGAGAAGTAATCAAGGACGTCATCGAAGAGAAAGAGGATATGATCGAGGAACAGGGTATGCATGCTCAGGGAGCCCTGATGGGTCAGGTAATGGGCCGTGTAGAGGCCGATGGAGGCACAGTCTCAAAGATTCTTCGGGAAGAACTGGAGAAGGTACTAGAGTAAAAAGGCCCTTTCCTTTTACCGTCATTTTTCTGCATATCAGCCAATCTTATAATTTTTTGTACATGTCTATGAAAATAGGTGAATAAATTCTATGCCAGGACTAGGAGGACAGCCAATCTTCGTAATGTCGGAAGATACACAGAGACAATCCGGAGAAGACGCTCAGGAAAACAATATTAACGCATGTAAAACCGTTGCAAAAGCAGTAAGAACCACGCTAGGCCCTAAAGGAATGGACAAAATGATGGTCGATTCCGTAGGAGATCTAGTGGTTACCAACGATGGTGTAACAATACTTGAAGAGATGGATCTCGAGCATCCTGCCGCGAAGATGATGGTCGAGGTCGCACAGACACAGGAGGAAGAAGTCGGCGACGGAACAACGACCGCAGTAGTACTTTCCGGAGAACTACTTAAACAGGCAGAAGGCCTTCTAGACCAGGAGATCCACCCGACAATAATTACCAAGGGATACAGAAAGGCCCGAGAAAAATCCACTGAAGTACTCAATGATATAGCAGAAGATGTATCTCTGGATGATGATGAAACGCTTGAAAAGGTCGCGATGACTTCTATGACTGGAAAATCTGCTGAAACTGCCAGAGACTACCTGGCTGAGATTGCTGTAAAGGCAATCAAACAGGTAGCAGAGGAACGCGAACACGAGTTCGTCATCGACAGAGAAATGGTCAAGCTGGAGAAAAGTCAGGGCGGAACAGTAGAAGACACAGAGCTTGTGCAGGGAGTGATCCTCAACAAGGACAGAGTGCATTCCGGAATGCCTACAGAAGTAGAGGATGCGGACATCGCGCTTCTAAACGCAGCGATCGAAGTCAAGGAAAAAGAAACAGACGCAGAGATTAGCATCTCCGATCCAACACAGATGAAAAACTTCGTCGAACAGGAAGAGGAGCAGCTCAAGGAAATGGTAGAGGCCCTTGATGATGCAGGAGCAGACGTCGTTCTCTGCCAGAAAGGTATCGACGATATAGCACAGCACTACCTTGCCAAGAAAGGAATCACTGCCGTAAGAAGAGTATCAACCAAAGATATCGAAAAACTCTCCCGCGCAACGGGAGCAAACATCGTAACAAACGTGGAAGACATCCAGGCCTCCGACCTAGGAAAAGCAGGATCTTTACAGGAAAGAAACATCGGCGGCAATGCCATGACCTTCGTACAGGACTGTCCGGAGGCCCGGTCGGTCTCGGTCCTCATCAGAGGAGGTACAGAACACGTAGTCGACGAGATAGAAAGAGCGATGGAAGACGCAATTGGTGGAGCAGCATCCGCTCTCAGAAATGGAAAAGTAGTAGGAGGCGGAGGCGCAACAGAAGTAGAGCTCGCCCAAGAACTCCGAGACTATGCAGATACTATTGGAGGCCGTGAGCAGCTCGCAATCAACGCCTTCGCAGACGCACTAGAGGTAGTACCTCGAACGCTTGCAGAAAACGCAGGGTATGATCCAATTGACTCGCTTGTAGACCTCAGAAACAAGCACGATGAAGGAGAAGTATGGGCCGGACTTGACGTAACCTCGGGCAGCTCCCAGAAGCTCTTCGATCAGGGAGTAGTTGAACCTCTACAGATCAAGACACAGGCCGTTACCTCTGCATCAGAATCCGCAGAGATGATCCTCAGAATAGATGATGTGATCTCGGCCTCAGGATTTTCTCCAGATGACAACGAACCACAAGGCCCTCCATCAGGAGGCGGAGCCGGTGGAATGCCTGGCGGCGGTATGGGCGGTATGATGTAGCTCAGCTACATCCTCCGTTAAACCAGAAACTCTCTGTGTTTCGGCTGGGCGGAATGATGTAGAACGCCTGCAATCCGCATCTCTGTGAGATGCTTAGAAAAGATTCTGTGAATCTGGTCGATCAGAGCGGCGATCTCAAAGCCATCCTAAGGATCGCTTCTATATTTTCCTTTCCATTTTTCTCCCCTTGATTATAAATACCGGCTTCTACCTTATTCTTCAATAAGAGAGGTTCTCCTAACTATGTCAAAAAGAAGCGAGGTTGAACTGGGCGAAGATGAAGGATACGATGATTACGAGATGGTGCCGGTAGGCCCTATCAGAAAACTTGAAAGAAGAGTAGATGAGATGCAGGAGCAGGCCCAGCAGAATGCTGCTGGCGGAGGTAATGACGAGCTTATTCGTGATGTCCTTGATATAATGAAATCCAACCAGAAAATCGTCAACGACATGACCGAATCCACTCACGAACTGAAGAACGAAGTAGAGGACCTGACACACAAGATGGATGAGGTAGTTGGTAACATGAACTCTTTCATGGATCTACTACATGAGGCCTCGGAGATGGATATGGAAGGAGAGATGGTCGGTGATATGGAAGCACGTATAGCTGATGCGATCGGGGACAAGATGGATGATGTAGCTGATAACATCCAGACATCTAACGAGGAAGTTATTAATCACTTGCAGAATATAAACAATAATCTTAGGCAGGCTGGCATCCAAGGAGGTAGCTCAAGAGCTTCGGGACAGAGAAGCCAGCAACCTCAACAGTCCCAGCGAGGTTCGGGCCAGAGTTCTGAAAGGGTTCAGCAGTTAAAGGAGAGATTCGGTACAGGCAATAATCAAAATGAGTAGAAAAGGGGTTACTCCGGTAGTTGCAACCTCTTTGCTCTTACTTATCAGCATTGCCACTGTTTCTTCTTCAGCTATTTTTCTGAGCGGTACTGTTGATGATATAGGTCAAGGTGTGGAAGAGAGGCTTGGAGTTGACTCGAACGAACAGGATTCTGAGCTAAGTATTGATTATGGATACCGAGGAAACAACGGAAATGTCTGGCTGGATGTAACTAATGACGGCAGTATAACGCTGGCGACGGAGGAAGACGGCGTTAAGCTATGGAATCTTTACTCGGATGGTTCCAGACTTACCTGGGATTATGCATACGGTGCACCTTCAAACAACCAGGTCGATCCCGGGGATACCATTACAATTGATACTCAGAAGACCTACCCAAGTATCGGAAGTTCGACCACTATAGAGATCAATGGCCAGTATGAGACATCGTCTTCAGTTGTATGCAGCAACAACAACGGAGAAGACAACTGTTAGACAAAAAAAGTATTTAAGTAAGGACAAAGAATCAAAATACAAGTGGGAATTATGCTAGAAAAGAGAAAAGGTATCACACCGGTCATTGCTATTGTTTTACTACTACTGATTACTGTGGGAGCAGTTGGAGTTGTATATACCCAGTTCCAGAGCTTGATCGGTAATCCAGGGGAACAGGTCAACCAGCAACAACAGGTAAGAAATACAGAAATGAGCTTTGACAGCATGTACAAGGCCTCCTCTGGCGGAAACAACTATGTAAATATAACATTCGTCAATACCGGAAGCGAGACATGGAATACCTCTGACTTCAGGATGTCTTACGTCCCAGAGGGTACAGGTTCCGCGGTATCCGGACAGGCCCTTGCAACGACCTCTTTCACCTACGACAGTGGAGAAGATACCTGCTTCAATGATGATGTCAGCTCTCAGATTGTAGATCCGGGAGATGACTACACATGTAACTCAGGAGTTCAGTGGCCAGGAGCGACAAGCTCGATCGGCATCCAGGTAGGTATGAGTGGGGCCGACAAGAACTGGGGTCCACAAACCTGCGATCCTCAGACAAGCAGCGCAGTTGGCTGCTGATCTCCACATTTTCCTTCATTTTATATTCTACTTCTGCTCAATCTGATATATGGCCAAGAGAAAAGGTATCACTCCTGTAATCGCCATCGTCCTGCTTCTGCTCATCACGGTAGGTGCTGTAGGAGTTGTCTACTCTCAGTTTCAGAGTCTGGTAGGTAATCCCGGTGAGAGAGTGAACGAGCAACAGCAGATAAGAAACACGGGCATGACCTTCCAGAGCATGTACAAGGCAAATAATGGGACAGGAACGTACTACATCAACGTTACAGTGAGTAATACTAACTCCGTAGCGTGGAATACCTCTGACTTCCGTATGTCCTACATCCCGGAAGGAACAGGCTCTGATGTATCAGGCCTAGCGCTTGAAACGACACCTTTCACATACAATGAAGATGAAGATAAATGTTTTGATCAGGATCCAAACTCGAAAGTCATCGATCCTGGTGAGACCTACACGTGCATGACGGGAGTACAGTGGCCGGGTCCAACACAGAACATAGCTATCCTGATAGAGATGTCCACAGCTGATAAACAGTTCGGGCCTCAAACCTGTAGACCTCAGACAAGCAGTGCTGTAGGCTGCTGATTAAAGGCCTCCGTTTATTTTATATTCTATCCACGGCCAGAGTGATAATATGAAAGGTCAAACTACAGCGGTCACAGCCATACTTGTTACAGGCCTTACAATTGGCGGCGTGGCTTCGGTGTATGTATGGGGTTCTCCAATACTAGAGAAAAGACAGGGCCAGGCTACTGTTTCAAATGTTGAAGGTGCTGTTAACGGCCTTTACGATGAGATGATGGATGTCCGTGAGTCTGGTGAGGGAACGCTTACGCCTTACTCGCTTTCGCTTTCCGGTTCTGGAACTGAGATAAGAAGGGTTGAAGTAAGTCCTGAGAATGACTATATCAATGTAACGGTAAGTGTCTCGCAGGGAGCGCCTTACGCTGATCGCTGGACTTTCCTCCAGGGCAGCAGTCTACAGAATATATCTATAAGGCCTGAGGCAGAGACCGGGGCATATGCTATAAAAGGCGATGATCGGCCAGGGGTTGTTATGGCTAGAGCTGCAGGTGCTTCTGGTTCTTTGATAACATACCGGATCGAATTCAGGAATATGTATGCTGAGACGCCTTCAGGGAACCGGCTTGAGAAAATAGATTTGGTTTCGGCTGGAGGATCGGAAGCCGCCGGCGAAACAACTGTAAGAATACGTAATGAAGGCGTTGAGATGGATACTGGTTCTGATGCGGTGACTTTGCCTTCAGGAGAAGAGTTAAACCGTCGTAGAACTGTTATAAGCCTGGATCTAGAATGAAGGGTCAGTTTATAGCTGTTGAAGCAGTCTTATCGCTGGGTATAGGCCTGGTTGTTGCTTTAGGCCTTCTCACTGCCTTTACATCATTCCAGAGCAGCATAATGGAGGATGTAGAGGTTTCTCAGGTTGATGCCATACAATCGGAGGTAGGCTCTACATTGCTCGCTCTTGGTGATATGCGTAACGGTTCTGCGGATGTAACTCTTGAATTACCTCAAAGCATCGGTGATAAGGATTATCAGATGGATATGGATAACGGAAGTTTCCTAGTTCTTGTCGGTAACAAGGAATATGTAAAGACGTTTGAAAAACTGAATTCTTCCTACAGTTTTTCAGGATCTGCGGACGGAGGGGAGGTAAATATTTTGAAGGAGGAAAACAAATTGATTATCAGTGATGGATAAATGGCTGCGAACATGAATGGACTGATCGGTAAACTCCGGAAGATGAAACATCCGGAGTGGTACGAGGATGAACAAGAAGACAATAAGAAGAATCAGCCAGGTATCTCAGTACCGGCCCCGGGAGAGTTTGACTCGGACATGATTGATGAAGGCCAGGAAGAGGCCGACCTTACAGATGTAGACGTTACCTATCCTCTTATGCCTGCGGACCCTGATGAAGGAGAGATGGTTTATGCATGGGCCCATATCTCATGGAGCGATAAAGAAGAAGAACTTATCTACAATGTTATAGAGCCGGAGAAGACTCCACGGATCAAGGAACTTCTGGAAAAGATCCATTCTATAATGCAGAGAAGTTTCGATATAGACTTCAACGAACTTGAGACAGAAGGCGGAGCCGAGGAATATCTTGGTGAAAAAATTGATACTATCGTTGATAAGTATGACCTGAACGTCAATGATCAGCAGAAAGAGGTTATCCGATACTACACGAAGAGGAACTTTGCCGGCCTTGGAAAGCTTCAGCCGCTTATGAATGATACAGAGGTAGAGGATATCTCTTGCGACGGTAAAGGAATCCCTGTATATGCATACCACAGAAACCCGAAGTACGGTTCCGTTAAAACCGATATTGTCTGGGAGGATAAAGACGAGCTGGATGCATTCGTCATGAAACTAGCCCAGAGATGTGGCCGTTCTATCTCGGTTTCCAGTCCTTTACTTGACGGTTCTCTGCCGGATGGCTCTCGTGTACAGGCCACTCTGGCAACTGATATCGCCAGGAAAGGATCCAACTTCACTATCCGAAGGTTCACGGATGATCCTTTGACACCGATCCACATGATGGATTACGAGACCGAGAACGCTCAGATGTACAGCTATCTCTGGACCTTAGTAGAACACGGTAAATCAGTTCTTATCGCAGGAACAACAGGTTCAGGAAAGACATCACAGCTTAACGCACTGTCTCTTTTCATCAGGCCCGATAAGAAGATTGTATCGATCGAGGACACACCGGAGCTTAGACTGCCTCACGAACACTGGGTGCCGGAAGTTGCACGTTCGGGCTTTGGTTCTTCCGCGGAGGAAGGCGGAGAAGTATCGATGGATAACTTGTTGAAGGAATCTCTACGTCAGAGACCTGAGTACATTATCGTCGGAGAGGTCAGAGGAGCTGAGGCCTATATCCTGTTTCAGCAGATGGCGACAGGCCACACAGGTATGAGTACTATCCACGCCGATTCACTTGACATGCTTATGGATCGTTTGACTACTGAACCAATCAACCTCTCTGGAAGCCTCATCGAGACTCTTGACGTCGTAATGTTGATCTCAAGGATTCGACGTGACGGTACTTACATCAGAAGGATCAATGGCCTCTATGAGGTGAGAGGCTACGAGGAGAGAACAGGCATTGATGCCAACAAGGTATTTGGCTGGAACCCTCAGGACGATGAATATGTTGTCGAGAACAAGTCCCTGATTCTGAAGGATATTGCCGATCAGAGCGGTATGGACTATAACAATCTGAAAAATGAGGTCAGAAACCGTCAACATGTTCTCAATTACATGCAGGATCAACAGATAAAGCATTACAGAGACGTAGGGGACATGATATCGCGGTATTATTCAAACCCTCAGAGAGTGCTGGAGGATATCGGGCAAACATTTAATGCTGAGAACGAAGAAGTAGAAACTAATGCTAGAGAAGTATAAAGATTTCTGCTACGAACACGCAGGGGCCTACGCACTGGAATACCTGGAATATTTTGAAGGCCTCCGACCTCAGTTAACTATGGCAGGCCTCGATATTTCTCTACCAGAGTATCTGAGCATGATGTTCGTAACTACTCTCGGCGCATTTACATCCCTGTTTCTCCTGATAGGAGGTATAATGATATTAAGCACAGGGATCTCAGGCCTTATCATAGGCCTCATCTTCGCGATACTGTTTTCGATGTTTATCTTCTTCGGGTTCTATCTATATCCAAGGATACTGGTAAGCGATAGGGCCTCTCAGATACGCGATACCTTGCCTTTCGCAACCATGTATCTTTCAACTCTTGCAGGCACAGGTACTTCTCTGCCGGATATATTCCGGAATCTTTCACAGGTCGATGAGTACGGAGAGGTATCTGTAGAGGCTGGTAAGATAAGCAGAGATGTTAATACTCTAGGAATGGATATAAGCGAGGCCTTGAAGAGGGCTGCTGAGAGAACGCCGAGCGATGACTTTGAGGAACTGGTCTGGGGGATAAATCACTCAATTACCACTGGAGGATCTCTTAGAGAGTTCCTGAGGCAGCGTGCGGAGTCCTTGATGAATGATTATCAGAGAAGGGTTCAGGAGTTTGCAGATCAGCTGTCGCTGCTTGTTGAAATGTATATTACTATCGTGATTGTTGGATCTATCATATTTACATCTATGAGCGCAGTTATGAGCTCTTTCGCATCGATGTCTCCTGAACTGGTGGTTACGGTGCAGATGCTCGCGATCTTTATAGGCCTTCCTTTAATTTCCGGCATGTTCATAATCTTTGTAAGAGGTATAGCACCAGGAGGAATAAGGTGATGAATATATGCTAGATTTTTTCCAGGAAGATGACTTCCAGCCAGGTTACTCGCTGACGCAGAAGATAATCTATGCAAGCCTGGCTGTCGGCGGATTTATAGTCCTGCTCGGAATGTTTCTGTATATACAGGGAGCAGATAGGATCGGAGGAATGGCCTTTATACTAGGCCTTATTATAGGAGCAGTGCCTTACGGAATCCTCTCCTTCCTCCGTAACAGGGCTGTAAGGCAGATGGAGGATCAGTTCCCTTCATTCCTGAAAGATCTTGCAGAGTCGAAGAGAGGAGGAATGACAATCATGAGGGCCTTTGAGTCCGCTAAGGAGACGGATTACGGCCGTTTGAACGGCGAAATCGAGAAGATTCACTACGAACTGACCTGGGGGATACCTTTCCCGGAGGTGATGGAGCGGTTCTCAAAAAGAATGCAGGACTCAGCTGTAATACAGGAATCTACCTCCATCATCATCCAGAGCTTTGAGAGTGGTGGGGGAATAACCGAGACCATCGAGTCCGTCGGTGAGGACGCTACCAAACTCAAAGAAGTAATCCAGGAGAAAGACGCAAAACTCCGACAGCAACTAGTCATCATGTACGTAATATATTTCCTATTCATCGGAATCACGATCGGAATCTATACTATGCTTGCACAGCTCCTCGGCCTTGGAAGCCCGGACCCGGGAGCACTATCTGGAGTACAGGAAGTACTGAGTAATCAGGGAGGAGGCGGTGGAGGCGGGGGCGGAGGCCCTGTTAACTACTGCAACGGAGCGATAACCGCGGCCCAGCCATTCTGTTCGACAGCCAAGATCTTCGGATTCGTACCTGCAAACGTAACCGGTGACCTCACCAGCCAATATGCCTCGAAATACAGTTTCGGAAGAATGGCCTACTACAAATCCCTGCTCTTCACCATGCTTATGATTCAGGGGGTCTGTACAGCAGCAGTAGCAGGCCAGGTATCAGAGGGAAGCCCCAGTGCAGGAATCAAACACGCATTAATAATGCTTCCGCTGGCATTTGTAGCGTATATGGTTATGGTAGCGCCAGCAGGTGTTCCATAAGATGAAGGCCCAGTTCAGCATAGAATACTTTGGATCGATGTTGCTTTTCTTGATCGCAGTTCTGGGCATAGCATCTATAGGAGCGGGCCAGGTACCGGAGTTCAGAGATGATGTAGAGGAGGCTTCTCTGAATCTTGAGGCGTACAGCATCTCCACACGTTTAATGTCTCAACCAGGGTACCACAGTAATGGTACTGGGGGCACTGAATGGGAGCAGGATGTCGATACAATCAGAGATATAGAGGATGTAGGTCTGGCCTCAGAGTATAAGCTTTTGCAAAAGGATAAGATCGATAGACTTTCTACAATTGGAGACAATGTCTTGAATTACAGTCTTTTCACCGATAACATGGATTTAAGTAATGATTACCGGTTTCGCTTCACCTGGATGCCTATGATAACTGCTTCAGACTCCTTTACTCGCGCAGATTCTCCTGACTTCATTGCTGAACCTGATTCTACCAAGGATTCTTATTGGAGTGCTGACAACGATGTGCATTACTCGGTCCAAGATTTCGTATCGGACAGGTATTGCTTTATGACTGTATCACATGACGGCGTGTATGATACTATTTACAAGACGGAGTATAACGCCTCGGCTTTCTATCCGTGTGACTTCTTCACTGATTATAAGTATTCACGTCATGAAATTGGCGAGACGGTAACTCTTGCAGGATACCCTTTCCAGGTACAGCAGTTCCAGAACAGGCAGAACGAACCAGGAACTATGACAGTTCTCAAGAGAACAGTAACTACTTTCGGGGCCTCTTTCGATCAAGACTCGCGGGTTGTCAAGCTTAACCGTTATGCAGCCCTTGAAGCAGGCAGCACGATTCATCCTTTGCGAATGGAGGTGTGGGCATGGTGAGAAGGAAGGGAGCTGGTTACTCTATAGAGCTTATGATCTCGTTATTTGTGTTGCTAGCCTTCGCAGCCAGCAGTTTCGATATTCCGGGAAATCAACAGTGGGGTCAGTACCAAAACGATGTAGCAGCTCAGGATATAAGCTATACTTTGAAAAAGACGGGCCACGTGACGCATTTCCTGAAAAATACTGAGATAGGCTCTCTTCAAACAGCTACACGTTCGCTTTCAGCTCGGGATCTCGAGGTTTCCGGTACTATCTCCAATCTGCCGATACTTGATACTAGTGTAGGCTACAGCGTCTTACCCGACAACCAGTATATGAATCAGGGTCTTCGGGGGGTTACTAGCTGTGCGGGGGACCTGGATGAAATAGAACAGGAGGTTCAGCCAGGTGTACCTATACGAGAGACAGATCCCGGAGGTTCAAGGCAGTCAGAGCACGAGGTCGTTCTTTATGTTGGAGACACAGATCCGCGGATTTCAGAAGGTTTCAACGGGCAGACTGATTATGATACAGTCTGGGTTGATAACAAGACAGAGTGCCAGTTCACATCGGAAGAAGGCCCTTTCTACTTAGATGAGTTCTTTCTCTGGGGAAATACTACTGATGAGAACCCTGATACATACTACGACGTGAAGAGTATAGGCTCAAATGAACTGGAGCTGTTTAAAGCCGATCAACCAGCAGCCATGAAGAAGACTCTTTCGCAGAGAATGAACGGCATTGATACTAGGACATCTGTCAGTACTTTTGATCTTGGTAACGCAGATCTCTCTAACTACGATATAGCGGTCTTACGTAGGCAGCAGGTTCTTAATGAGATACAGAGCAACCGTCAGAAGGTAGAGGACTTCATGGAAAGAGGCTCAGTACTGATGCTGATGAACCTCGATGAATCAACTACCAACAACAATAACTTTGTACAGGATATAGGGCTTGAATGGGTAGGTATGAGTCAGGGAAGCTACACTACTACATGTCCACACACGGGCGATGTAGTGATCGATTCATCGAATTCTGGATGTTACTTCGGACCTGGTAAACACTTCCTCAACAGCCTTACAGTAGAATCAGGGGCAACTGCATATATTCGTAACAATCCAGCAGCGTGCGATACCTCTAACGGAGGCTCCGGCTGTCAAGGAGTTGACTACTCGAGTTACGCACCGAAGATAGTGGTTGAAGGGGAAGCCAGTATTGAAGGCAGTATTGTAGGGACGGGCGAAGGATTCCAGAGTATATCAGGCAATGCTCAGGGCCCTGGTGCAGGAGAATCAGCTACTGCAGCAGGAGGAGCAGGATACGGCGGGGCAGGAACTGATGGAGATACTGGTTCGGCAGGTTCATCCTACGGTGCAGAATTTGATGCCAACAGGCCTGGTTCCGCAGGAGGCTATGATACCGATGATAACGTGGAAGGAGGTGCAGGTGGAGGAAGTTTATGGATTCAGAGCGAGGAATTCTATCTGAACGGTGCTGTAAGAATGAACGGTGCTGATGGAAGTGCTGAGTCCGGTGGAGGAGCTGGTGGAAGCATCAGGATTGAAGGCCAGACTGTGTCCGGCTCTGGAACTCTTGCAGCGAACGGTGGCGATGCGAGTTCTGTTGCAGGTGCAGGTTCTGGAGGCCGAGTATTTGTTAGAAGTGGTTCAGGATCGAACAACTTTAATTTACAAATCAGCGGAGGTTCTGCTGATGATACTGCGTCTTCAGGATCTACGGTAAGTACTGCCGGCCTCGTAGATCTTGATAGTCTGGTTGCAGGCTTTACTACTGAGGTATCTGACGAGGCCGAGTCCTACTTTATGGGGCTGGACGGAGATCAGCGGGAGATCTCTCTTGTTCCAGGAGGATGGGTGAAATCCGGCGGTGCATCCACCAAGACCTCGGATGAAAACTTTCTCTACACTGTAAATCAGAGGTATAACTCGGATGATTGGAATGCCTCTTCTTTCAGCATGACGGCTACCTCGCAGCCACCAGGAGCACCTACCGGAACAGAGTATACTACTGACACTTTCACTTTCCCTGGAACGGCCTGTGACGGTACCTCCACATGCGAAGTGGTTAATACAAGGCTTGGCTCTAGCGGTAGCACAGAGATCAGGGCTTTGAATGTCGACTTTGACGGTGATGGGGATTACGGTAGCGACACTGAAGGACCTTTCCTACAGGGGGAAAGAGTTAGGATCGCGGACAGAAGGTATCGTGTGGAGTTCAATAACCAGACAGGTTGCGATGATGGAAGGCTGTGTGCAGGCTTTGTCTTCGCGGGCTCAGATGAGATTGAACTAATCAACCACAGAACCAATTTTGAAGATATTGCTGGTCAGAGACTGGCAAGAGCAGCTTATGAGCAGGATTACGAACAGGCTGATCTGAAGGCACTGGCCTCTACTATCTACTGGTTGAGAGGGGATGAACTTACTTTCCAGCAGGACAACCAGCCTGAGTACTCGACAAAGGTAATAGGTAGTGTTGACGAAGAGGTCTTTATGCCTTACGAACTGGATTTGAGGTGGTACAATGACTGAACGTAGAGGCCAGTTTATGGTGATCTCCGCTGTAATCATTAGTCTTATCGTGATGGCTACTGCGGCAGCGATGACAGAGGTACAGAATCAGAGATTTGAGCCGAAGGATGAGGCCTACTATATCAACATGATTAGAGATGAGGCCTCTCAAGTTGATCAGGCTAATCCGAAAGAGATAAGGAACTTCAACAACATGGTGAATATGATAGATGGTTATGACACCGGCTCAGTTTACTGGAACAGGGATAATAAAGGCGACTGCTTTAACGTAACACTTCAGGATACTTCCTCAATGATATCGATGACATGCATCCCTGTCAATAATTAGAGTTACTAAAACTCCTTGATGAACTCTACTTCATCTTCTTCCAGCTCAAGTTCATCTATAACTTCAGGCTTTGCATCTATCATCTGAGAGATAAAAGGCATCTCACGGAGAGATTCGTTGCCCGAAATGTGCAGCTTCTCACCAAGCTTTGATGAAATGCTTTCCAGCTTTTTACGAGAGGACCTTGACTGTCCCATCTTCTTGATCTTGGATGGGTACTGGTATTTCGTCCAGCCGCTGTACTTCTCCTCTTTACTTAAGGATACACCTACGGTAGAGAACGTATAGACATATTTTAGAAGTTTCCAGTTCTGATCCCGCATGATACGGCCGTTAAACAGGTCGGCCTTTGAAACGGACTCGTAGGCCTGTGCAATATCCTCAGGGCTTTTGTATTCTCGCGGCACGTTCTCACGTATCCACTGCATAAATGTCTCCGCGTCCTCATCCAGGTTCTCTGTGGCCTGACGCGCATTATCGGGGTTCATGGTCTTGAAGATGATTTTCAGAGAATCAAAGATCTCCTGTCTGTTATCTCTACTGGCTATAACTTTAAGATCCTCTGTAGTGACCTTTTCTTTCCCCATAGCTACGGCTTCTAGATCGTTTATAGCTGAACGCATCTGGCCTCCGGCCTGACGAGCAACCCTTTTCGGAACCCCATCCTCGTATTCAATGCCTTCTTCCTCAAGTATCTGCTTCAGGTGGGCTGTTATTGAGTTGGTGTGGACGGAATCAAGTTTAACAGTCTTCGCTATGTTTCTCAGGCTGCGGATACTGTTGTCATAGGCATCATTAGCGGTCATAACCACGGGGAAACGAGACCCCTCAACTATTCTCTTAAGCTCCGCTGTACCCCCCCTATCACCTGACCCCATGCCATCAACCTCATCAACCAGTATGAGCTTCTTACCGCCGAAAAATGAGGCCTGACGGGTAGCTTCCTTTAACTCTGCCTTCAGCTTCTTCTTGGTACGTACATCAGAAGCGTTGGTCTCAACCAGTTCATATCCCACATCGTTCGCCAAGGCCTCAACAAGAGAAGTCTTCCCGGTACCGGCCTGACCATGCAGTATAACAGGTTTATCACCTTGCTCCCAGCCATCTATCCATTCCTGAAGCTCCTTCTTCTGATTAGATGCTCCACGGTACTCCGAAAGAGTTTCAGGCCTATATTTTTCTACCCACATAAACTTTCAGCAAAGTTTAATCATGGTTAAGCTGCGCAAGGCAGCTTTTGATTCTTGATTTTAGCATTTCTAGTTGTTCTCCAGGTTTCCGATTTTGGCAAGAAGCGATTCGATCTGTATGTCGCTCGATCCTCCTTGTGCAATCCTGAACTCAAATTCTCCAAGCTGCTCGACAATCTCCAACTTGGCCTTATCATTGATATCGAGGTCGAATACCTCTCTGTGAACGGAGTTAATCACGTCCTGGCCGTCAAGACCTCTGTTGATCATTATCTCGGCAAGATCCTCGCGGGCCTCGATAAAGTCACCTTCCAAGGCTTTGTCCAGTATCTCCCTGATTTCTTCAGGTCTTAGTGATGCAGCTACGGCATAGATATCCTCTTCTTCAATTTCTTCGTTCTGGATTGACGCTGTCTGAAGTATATTAGTAACTCTTCTGAGATCTCCATCTGATACACGCATGGTCGCATCGATAGCGTCCTGTGATATCTTAAATCCTTCTTCTTTCCCAAGTCTTTCTATGTAGTCTTCTACTCTGTCTTTTTCCAGTCGGTTAAACCGGAATACCGCGCATCGGGACTGGATAGGATCGATAATCTTTGAAGAATAGTTACATGAGAGGATGAAACGGCAGTTATCGGAGAATTGCTCCATAGTTCTTCTCAATGCTTGCTGTGCGTCTGAAGTAAGTGCATCAGCCTCATCCAAGAATATTATCTTGTAATCTGCATCTATCGGCTTTGTGCGGGCGAAGTCCTTGATCTTTTCACGTACGACGTTGATACCTCTCTCATCTGAGGCATTGGTCTCCATAAAATTCTGCTTCCATTCCTCGCCGTACAGATCCTTCGCCATAGCGATTGCGGAAGTAGTTTTACCTGTTCCTGCAGGCCCTGCAAACAGGATGTGTGGTACCGAGTCTTCCTGTACGAAAGCACTCAGTCGATCAACAATATTTTCCTGTCCAACAATATTATCAAGACTGTCAGGCCTGTACTTTTCTGTCCAGATGCTTATCAAAAATAGATCCCCTCAAAAGAGAAGGCGTAATTCAAACTTTTATGTCTACGCCGCCCAAGAATCGATGTGATAATAACAGTTACAGGAACCCCTGGAACAGGTAAAACAACTATTTCAGAGGCCCTGGATCTCCCGGTAATACATCTGACCAAGTTCGTCAAACAGAAAGGTCTTGGTGAACAGAGGGAAGAGTTCGAGGTTGATATACCTGCAATGAAAGAGGCCTTGGAAGACGAAGTAGAGGAATACGAGGAGGTCGTGATTGAAGGCCACCTCGCCCACTACTCCCCATCGGATCTATGCTTCGTTCTGCGCTGTGACCCCGAAGTCCTTGACGATAGACTGGAGGAAAGAAACTACTCCGAATCAAAGGTAAGGGAGAATCTTGAATCTGAGGCCCTGGATATCGTTCTGGCAAAGGCCGTCGAACACCAGGAAACCGTAATTGAGATAGATACTACGGATTTTGATGTCGATGAGGTTGTGAAAAAGATAGAGAGAAAAATTGAAGAATGGCCTGATTTAGAGGCTGATTATGGAGAAGTCGACTGGAGCGACTGGTTATAGATTGGAGTTGATCCAGTCTATCAGGTCGGCCTTGTTCATTGCGCCGGACTTCCTTGCTACTTCTTCTCCATCTTTCATGATAACTAGAGTCGGCAGGGCTCGAACTCCCAGCTCCGTTCCGATATCCTGGTGTTCTTCCATGTCGACCTTTCCGAAGTTTACTTCGTCAATTTCCTCTGAGGCCTCTTCGAAGTGAGGGGCCAGCATCTTGCATGGCTGGCACCATTCTGCCCAGAAGTCAATTATCCAGGCCTCTTCGTTGTTTTGAATATCTTCCATCTTTTCAGGGTCGATATCTGTTGGCATACCGAAACGTGTGTTTGGAAGGTTTAAGAACCAAGGGGTTTACAGTTATCTCAAAAAAAAGAAAAGTCTGGAGGTCTTACTCCTGCATAAAGACTGTTCTGATAGGGTACGGGATATCGATTCCTTCATCATCGTACCTATCTTTGACAAGCTCAGTCACTTCTGAAGCTGCTTTGACCATATTCGCCTTGGAAGGCTTTGTCCATCCACGAAGCTTCAGGTTAACAGAAGAACCTCCTAGCTCATCGATAAGAACCTCTGGCTTGGGATGCTCTTCAGTCATCTCGGCCTCCTCAAGAGTCTTCATTGCAAGTTCCTTTGCCCTCTTAACATCGTCGTCGTAACTGATTCCGACAACTACGTCGAACCGTCTCTCATCGTAAGCTGTGTTGTTAATTACTGTGTTGCTGTAAAGAGTGGCGTTGGGAACGATAACCTTTCGGCCGTCGTAGGTCCTAATCTCCGATGCCCTGATCTTGATATCTTTTACCGTACCGGCTTCTCCAGAGACCTCGATCTGATCTCCGATCTTGAAAGGCCTGTTGACCATTATCAGAAGGCCTGAGATAAAGTTCGCGATCATGTCTTTCAGCGCGAAAGACAGGCCTAAACCAATCAATCCTACCATGGTGCCTAGGGCCGAAAGCGGTACACCGAAGGCTCCGAGGATAGCTACCCCGGTAAGAGAATATATTATATATGCCGATATTCGTTTAGAAGTCTTTATTACGTGTTTATCTCCGTTTCTTCTTCTTATTGATTTGGCTATCAGGGAATTTGAGATTCTGTTAGCGGCCCACCCTAATATGACTAAGGCTGCTGCAACTGCAAACATCCATGGATCTATACCTACGTTAGGTAGGCTGATTTCAGATAATCTCTGAGTAATATTATTAAACTCCATACCTTCGTATGCGACTAGTATTAATAAAAATTCTTTCGCACCTTTCTACCTGTGTACTCTCGATTCGAAGCTATTGAAAACTATGGAAAGAAGGAGAGAAAGAAGCTGCAGAGCTCAAAAGCAGCTGTTGTAGGTCTCGGAGCTACAGGATCGGTTATAGCAGAGAACCTTGCACGACACGGGGTAAATTTAAAGATTGTTGATAGGGACTATCTCGAGGAGAACGATGTATACTCATCAAATATTTATACTCCTGAACAATGTCAAAAGGCTTTGCCAAAGGCTGAAGCCGCAAAACTGTATCTTCAGCAGTTTACACAGGTAGAGGCCTTTGTCGAAAGTCTAGGCCCAGGAAATACTGGTATCCTTGATGACGTTGATATTGTGCTTGATGGGACCGACAATATTCAGTCCCGGTTTCTGATCGATGGATACTGTCAGAAGAACTCTACTCCGTGGATCTATACTGCAGCGATTGCAGAAAAAGGATACTCCATGTTATTTGACAGCAACTGCTTTAACTGTGTATTCCGGAAGGTAGCTGCTGGTGGCATAGAGACCTGTGAAACGGCAGGAGTCATGAGAGAGATATCCTCCCAAGCCGCTCTGAAAACAACTTACAAGGCCGTGAAATATCTTGCAGGGAAGAATATCGATGAATCTCTTGAAATTATTCCTTCTGGAGAGATTCTGGATGTTGAAAGCGATGGCTGTGAGGTCTGCCGTGGTGAAAAATATCCTGCGTTGAACGGTGAGGAGAGAACAACGGCGGTATGTGGTGAGGACAAGTACCAAGTACAGACCGATGCAGGAGAACAGGCTGTAGAAAAACTGGCGGAGCTTGGGGAAGTATCTGCTGAAAATAAGTATCTGATACGGGCCTCGGTCAATGGTAGAGAGATCTCGGTATTCGACGATGGCCGCATCATTCTTCGAGCTAAAGACAAAAGCCATGCAGAGGCCTTGGTATCTGAAATAATGGGAATATAAAAATGGCCTGAATAAAGAGGAAAATGATGGATCGAACATATCTTGAGGCAGTAACGGTTTTCGCACTGACAACTCTGGCGGTCTCCGCCACATACTTCGCCGATACTTCAAGCCCAGAAACATTTCTACTGTTCGCTCCGACAGCAATACTCTATGGATTTGTAGCGTACTCATCAAGAGAAGGATTTAACAAGGCCTCGCTGGCCGCAGTCCCTGTCATAGGATTTGCAGTGGTAGGCGGCATTACAGCCTTATCAGCATTTATAGCAGGCCTTGGTGCAGTACTTGTATCTATATTTGCGGGTGGCGACCGATTTAGAGAGTACTACGGTACTACACATATTCCTCTGCTTGTTTTAGGTATTTTGATTGGCTCAGCGGTTTTTGGCCTGGCTATGAATGATGCGCAGTTCCAGCAAAACGTACAGAATCAGTCAGCACAATTTCTGGGCCAGACAGGAGAAAAAATAGTTAACCAGAGCAATATCGTGTCTTCACAGAAAAATACTCAGATCTCTATGGTCGAAGAAACATCTAATGCAACAATTTTCTATACTCAGGCCTACGTGCTGAACCAGACCAAGAATGATCTTGACAGGAGCGATCTAGAGGCCGTCAGCACGGCATTTGACAGCGCCAAACAGGATGTACCGGTCCGGATGACTGAAAGGATTGAAAGCGAGAGGGTCTCGATCGATATGTCGGAACGTATAGAAGATGTAGTTAGCGCTCGGCTACAGGGAAAGCACTTTTTCATCATTATACCGATTCT
>Ga0102939_1000084_pt1 | contig 29414 bp, 18 predicted proteins | sample SalPon2_B_H2O_MG_FD_78214 | JGI IMG/M metagenome (GOLD analysis project Ga0102939, IMG submission 78214) | Salt pond water microbial communities from South San Francisco under conditions of wetland restoration - Salt Pond MetaG R2_B_H2O_MG | ecosystem: Environmental > Aquatic > Non-marine Saline... | reverse complement strand
ACTTCGAAAAAGTAAACAAAGGTGAGACTTACGCAATACAGGCTGAGGAGTACTCGCTTGAAGCTGAAGAAAGCTTCTACCCTGTTTTAATGTCAACTACAGGTTATGACGACATGATTGGATTCAAGGCCAAAAAAATCACTAATGAGGCTATGGATTAAACATATTATAGTATTTTGCAGTTATTTGATATCTACGGCTTCAGCGAATGCAAGCATGTTAATTGATCTTACTAATGCTCAATCCATAGTTATTTCTATACTCTTGCAGGGTTAGATCTTATTAAACCATCTTATTCTTCAATAAATTTTTCTTTCGAGCCTAAGAGACAAATAAAACAAATGAAAAAGTGCTAAACTCATAGTAACAAGTTAGAAAAACCTAGAAAAAGACTAAGACCCAGGAAAAAGTACTTGCTTGCCTTTTACTTTTTATTTGATTAGACCTCATTCTATATCATGGAACTGAAGAAAGGAGCAGAAACAATACTAAACCAGTGTCTAAAGGTAACCGAGGACGAAAAAGTACTAGTTCTAAATGATTCAAACGACGAGGAGTTAATCGAATCCCTCCTAGATGTTTTGGTAGATCAAGGGGTAGAACATGAACTTATAGAATACGAAGAACCTGAAAGCTCTGGGTCCGAACCTCCATTACCTGTGGCCGAAGAAATGAAGAGAGCCAATGTGGTAATAGCACCCACAATGAAGTCCCTTTCACATACTGAGGCACGAAAAGAAGCTAACAAAAATGGAACACGTGTAGCTACTTTACCTGAAGTAAATAAAGAAATTTGGACTACTAGTTTACTGGCAGACTATGAAGAGGTAGAGAGAATAACTGAAAAAGTCTATGAGCTTCTCAAAGACTCTGAAAAAGTTAGAGTTGAGACTCCTTCCGGGACAAATCTAACCTTTGATGTAGAAATTGATACGTACGACAAAGATACAGGAATTCTTGATAGCGATGGTTCCTTCGGTAATTTGCCTGCAGGGGAGCCTAATGGATATCCTGCGAACATCAGCGGAACTCTTGTAATTGACCACTTCCAGTTCTCACCTAAAACCAAGAAAGTAGAGATAGAAGACGGAAAAGTAGTCAGTATAGAAGATGAAGAAGGTGAGACCTCTGAACTGAGTAAAGTCTTTGAAAAACATCCTTGCTCAAAGAAAATTGCTGAATTCGGATTTGGAACAAATCCTGAAGCCACATTAATCGGAAATCCTTTGCAGGATGAAAAGGTGCTTGGAACTGTTCACTTCGCATTTGGGGATAACTGTACTTACGTAGAAGAAGGAGATGAGAGGAGAAACCCATGTGAAATACACTGGGACTCTATAAGCGTGAAGCCAACAGTCTGGTTTGATGATAAAAAAATCTTAGATGAAGGAGAACCAGTTTTCATGGATTAGCTAAACCTCAGATCTTTCAAATTTCTCACTTAATCCTTGAACACCACCCATTACTTCTTTTCTATCAATATTCATAGCTTCACTGGCTTCAACCACTTTTTCACCGTTGACAAACACCATTTCAGGCTTTCCTGTAAATGAGAACACAAGATTTGAAATCAAACCTTTTTTACCGTGGTAAGGTGTTAATTCAGGATCTTCAAGATCGATAACAACTAAATCTGCTTTCTTGCCTTCTTCTATTGACCCTATTTCGTCTTCAAGACCAAGTGCCTTTGCTCCATTAATTGTTGCCATATCTAATACTTGCTGCTCATCTATTCTCTCTGGACTCTCAAGTTTGTGAACTAAACCAGCAGTCTTCATCTCCTCAAATAAATTAAAGTTGTTGTTTGAGGCAGGACCATCCGTCCCGAGAGCTACGTTAACTCCCTTATCCAACAATTCAGGTATTTCAGCTATACCACTTCCCAGCTTAAGATTTGCTGCAGGGTTGTGCGCGACATTTGCCTCTCTTTTTTCAAAGAGTTCTTTATCTTTTTCAGAGAGCCATGCAGCATGAGCAGCAACTACACTTGTGTCAAGCAAATCATGTTCATCCAAATACTGTGTTGGACTCAAGCCATGTTCTGACTCGTGATCCCTATTTTCCTTCTCTGTCTCTGAAACATGAATATGATAAGGAACACCTTTTTCGTCAGCATAATCTTTCATCTCCTTCAAAAGACTCTCACTACAAGTATATACAGCGTGTGGGGCAATACCCGGCGTAACTAAATCATGATTTGAATATTTCTCAACAGCTTCTTTTGCCTCTTCAACCCTTTTTTCTCCTTCATCGTCCCAGTCGAAAAGACCTCGAGAAAGAACAGCTCTGATACCTGATTCTTCAACAGCTTCAGCGACTAAGTCAATACCTTCATACATATCATTGAAACAGGTAGTACCAGTCTCCAACATCTCCAGGCATGCAAGTCTAGCACCCTGTAACAAGTCTTCATCCTCCATTGCTTCTTCTGCAGGAAAGATATCATCTTGAAGCCATTCCTCTAGCTCTTTATTATCTGAAATACCTCGCAAGATAGACATGGAGGAATGTGTATGAGCGTTAACTAATCCTGGCATTACCAACTTGCTATTACAATTAATTATCGTTTCATCTTTTTCAGGAGTAGCGTGACCAATGGCCTCAATTTTGCTATCTCTAACTTTCAAGTTCTTATTTTCTATAATCTCTCTTTTCTCGTTTTGCGTTACTATGTAAGAGATGTTTTTTAGTATCATTTTGTATGCACCATAACAGAATTATCCAAAAACTTATCAAAATAATTTTTTAAAGCCATAGTATCAAAAATAGATTATTAAGGATTTAAATGGTTTACCAGAGCATAGTTGGTTTTATTCATGAAAAAGAAAATATCTGAAATATTAAGAAAATTTTTAAGAGGTCTTGGAGCCGAAAAACAATTATGGGAGTTCTATAGGCATTCTTTTCAATCAGAAGTAATGTACAAGATTAAAAAACCTTTTTTAGACGAAAAAATCTCGAAAGAAATTAATGGCTACAGTATATCATTTAATCCGAAAAATCCTGGTTTAGAAAAAGATCTTTTCATACACGACCTAAGAGAAGCAGAGTCTACAGAAATTTATACAAATTTTTTAGATAGAGGCGATCAAGTTCTAGACATAGGAGCAAATATTGGGTATTATGCTCTGCTAGCATCCGAAGAAGTTGGAGGAAGAGGTAAAGTTCTAGCTTATGAACCGGTTCCCAGTAACGTAGAAAAACTTCGTAAAAATAAGAGAAGTAACTCTGCGGAGAACATTAGAGTTAAAGACAAAGCATTTTCTGATAAGAAAGAGGAAAAAGAGATAAGAATTAGAAATTCACCGAACCTAAGCAAGATTTCAAAAAACGGGAACCATAAAGTAGAAGCAGTATCTATAGACTCGATTCAATATTCGGAATTAGATGCTTTAAGGATGGATATAGAAGGTTTTGAATGCAAAGTACTGGAGGGAGGTAAGAACTTTTTGGAAAAAGATTCAGTGAAATTATTCATTGAAGTACATCCAAAAAAAATGAATAGATATGAAGATTCAAGCTATGAGTTATTTTGGGATATACTTGAAGAAAATAAATTTGAGGTTAAAAAGATAGTAAGGCACCCTCCTTATCCCTTAATGAGATATTTTCTAATACCAACCTACCCCAAAAGAAACGTCTATGAACCCAATATATCAGTGGGTGAGCTGCTGAGACAGGACAAACTAAACCCTAAAAACTGGGAGAACACATTTAGATTATTCCTGAAGAAGTGACTATACCAATCCATCAATGAATTATATGAATTTGGCGAAATTATTTACTATCAGAAGGTATTATATAGATGGAAGCAAATGATATCGTCATTAAAGTAGATTATAGATACCTACTGATGATTTTAGTTCCTTTAGTAACTTTAATCCTCTTTCCAATACAGAATGAGCTTACTTGGGTCATATTAGTGATAGCTCTTTCAGGTTTATTCACATTTGTATATCAAAGAGCTGATGAGGACACTTTAACCAATAAAAAATACGCTAAGCAGTTAATTATAACTTTGATATGCGCAGGATTCTTAATTAGGCTTTATGAGATAAACAGTCTTTCGCTTTGGCACGATGAAGCAGTAACTGCAAATATTGTTAAATCATTTATCGAAAATGGCATACCAACATATCCTTCTGGAAAATTATACACAAGAGAGCTATTTAATCAAGTATTACTGTCAGTCTCGTCTAAGATTTTTGGTCATAGTGATTGGGCCTTAAGAATACCTTCTGCCATAGCCGGAACTCTTACCATCGGAGTTACTTACTTAACTGGTCGAGAATTCTTTAATAGAGAAGTTGGGCTTATATCTGCTTTTTTTATAGCTTTTTCAACTTGGCAAATTACTTGGAGCAACCAAGTTAGGATGTACGGACTACTTCAGTTATTATTTCTCTCTACAATCCTAATGATATACTATAATTACCATATAGATGCAGATTATCAACACATAGCTACTTTACTAGTTTTAATGGTATTAGCAATATTTACTCATCTTATTGGATATCTTCTTCCGTTTGTACTAATCAGTTATAGTTTTCTAGTCTTTATTCAGAGTAACAAGTCAATTAGGTCTCTAATATATGTTACATTACCGATAATTTTTGTTTTCATATCTATCAATTTATTCCATCAAAATATTATTGAATTAATATTCTCATGGCTTGAATTTACTTCTAATACTAACCTATACGTTGAATGGTTGGTCAATAACTACAACGTAATGTTAGGGCTCGGTATCCTCGGCGGATTCATAGGCTTGAAAGAGAATATGAAAGCTTCTTATCTTAGCGCTGTAAGCATACTTCCTATCTTTGTAGTATTTTTCTGGTTCTGGGAAACACCTGGCAGTAGATACTTGTTTGTAACATTCCCTTTCTTTGCCATTTTCTCCGCTCTTTTCCTATCAAAATTCTCACATTTAATACACAGAGCTAATTCAAAAAATACTCTGAGCAGATCTACAATATTGATATTTTTAGTAGTCTTAACTTTTTCTTTTGGTAACTTTGCTTCAGGAAATTATGAGCCTGGTTTAAGAGCGCCTCAAGCAGACTTCAGATCCGCTTACACCTATATTGGAGAAAGGATTCAAAATAATGACACCGTAATTTCTTCCTGGACGGCGCCTACGGTACATTACCTAAGAGAACCTGACTATGCACTGATACCTGAGAGTTCTGTACCAATGTCTATATATCAGGGCAAGGATTACTATAGCGGAGCACCGATAATTTACAATGCGAGCCAGTTGAGCAACATAGTAAATGAATCAGAGAGAGGATGGCTAGTACTAGATGACCGTGCATATAATAGCCAAGATAAGTCAAGGAAGAAGATAATTAAAGAGCTTGATAAAGTCCAAAACTCCAGTACATTCAGAGAGATTACAGTTTGGAAATGGGATCGAGAATCAAACAAATAGGTTCATTTATACACCTTAATTATATGAGTTCCGAACAAATTTGATGTATAAGAGTTGTATTGTAGATATGAGTTTCAAAGAACTAGGTATTTCGAAAAGTATAATTGAAAAATTGTCTTACATGGACATTACTGAACCCACTAAAGTTCAGGAAAAATCTATACCAGCAATTTTCGAGGGAAAGGATGTTTTAGTTGAATCAGAGACAGGTTCAGGGAAAACACTTGCGTTTGGCCTTCCAATCATTGAGGAAATAGAGGACGGAGAGGTTAAGTCTCTTATTTTAACACCAACCAGAGAACTTGCAAAACAGGTTGAAGATGAGATTAGTAGTGCCGGAGACCAAGATATCGAAACAGTGACAATTTACGGTGGAGTTTCATACGAACCACAGATAGAGGGAGCCAAGAAAGCTAACATAGTGGTTGGAACACCCGGAAGAGTACTTGACCTACTGAAGAAAGATAAAATCGATGTTTCCAACCTTGAATACTTTGTACTCGATGAGGCAGACAGGATGCTGGACATGGGATTCCAGGATGAATTAGAGGCTATAATCGACTTCCTCCCAAAAAAAAGACAGAACCTATTATTCGGCGCCACAATCCCAAGAGCATTAACAAAGATGTGCGATAGATACAATATCGATCCAGAAACCATCAGGATTGAGCAAACAGAGCATACTCGTAACCTTAATGCAAAATACATGAACGTAGAGCGAAATGAGAAACTATCAACCCTATACACTTTACTCAAAGAAAGAGATAGAGAATTATCTATAGTATTTTGCCAAACAAAGAATACTACCAGATGGCTTGCAGACAAACTTCGTAAAAATGATATTGATGCTCAGGAACTGAACGGAGATATGAGTCAAAACCAAAGAGAAAAAACACTGGAAAAATTCGAAAACGGAAAAATCAAAGTAATTGTAGCTACAGACGTTGCAGCACGTGGAATCGATGTTGATGATGTGACACATGTGTTCAACTATGATGTTCCCGATAAGGCAGACACTTATACACATAGAATTGGGAGAGCTGGAAGACAAGGAAGAAAAGGAGAAGCCATTACATTGCTGGAGAAAAATGATCATCAAAAATTTAGGAAAATAAAGAACAAGCTGGATATTCCAAGAGCCAAAGAAGAATTAGATCTTAAAGATGCAGATCTTTAGAATTTAGATTTCTTTTACTACTTCCTTGACATTTTCAGCTTTTCTTTCCAATTTATAATTGTTTTTCACAGTCTCAAGAGCTCTCTCAGCTTTCTCTAAAGCCTTACTGTAGTTTTTACTAACATAATCTATTTTATCAGCTAGATCTTCTGAGTTGTCAGGTTGGTAATAATAGATATTTTTTCCTCCAATCGCCCGCATTGTGGGTAAGTCTGCAGATATAACTGGTCTGCCAGATGCCATATACTCGAACAGTTTCATAGGAGATGTATAATTTCTCTGATGCTCATTATCCTTTGAAGTCATAATGAAAATGTTACTCTGCTCAAAGTAATCTCCTAATTTCTCACTACCCCTATATCCTGTATAATTTACGTTTTCTAAGCCATTAACAGCATTTTCAACCCATTTTACCTTTTTACCGACAAGGTTTAATTTGAAATTCTTCTTTTTTTGTTTTGAAAGTATCTTGTAGGAATCAATTAATGTTTCTACGTCTTTCCTTTCACTGAAACTTCCAACGTAAGTTAGAACTGTTTTTCCTTCTTTCTCTATAGGAGAAAATCTGTAATCCTCAACATCAATACAGTTTCTCTGAACAGAGATATGGGATTCAGGAACCCCCATTTTTTCAAAATCACGTCTTAATCCCTCTGAGACTGCCATAATTCTATCAGCTTCCATGAGGCCTCTTTTCTCAAGCTTCTCTGGCATGAAAAGTCTTCTACTAAACCTATCATGCGACTCATAGACTACTTTATAATCTCTAGATACAAATGGGAAGGACAGAAATATCATGAAAAGTATATCACGACTGTAGAGAACATCGATATCCTGTCTAAAAATATTCAGATAACTAGAAAGCACGAATATCAGCCTATCAGGCATTTGATGAAGAATTCCTCCATCAATACCAACTGAACACTTGTAAAAATCAATTTCATCATTAACACCGTAAAGATCAAATATTGATTTAGGATGGCTTAAAGTACCCATAATGGATACATTAAAAAGCTTATTAAGAGCTTCAGAAGTATTCAGAACATTCTTTGTAGCAGCAGACTTGTCTTGGCAAGAATAATACTGGAAAAAAAGGTTTAAATCCTCCATATCTTTCATAAGCTTATACTCTGTTTAAACACTTTAAGATATTTCTGAACAATTTTCTGTTGAGAATAATTATTTTTAACTCTTTTTCGTGCTTTCCTCGCTAGTTTAGTCCTTTTAGACCGATCTTGAAGCAATTCTTCTAACTTCCTCTTGAATTCTCTGGAATTGTCTATGTCAACCTTTAGCCCAGCATCACCAACCATTTCTTTAGCCCCTCCCTTATTTGAGGCGAGTATCGCGTTACCTGATGCCATGGCTTCTTGGAGACCTACAGGACAGTTTGCATGATCTGTAGGGAAAACATAAACTTGAGATTTCTCAAGTAGTTGATTTAATTTCTCTCTATCTACCCATCCTAGGAACTCTATATCATTGTCAATTTTGTCAGCCTCCCGTTCCAATTTTTTTCTATAAGAACCTTCACCGGTAAATATGACCTTCCAATCCGTATCTATAGTTTCAAAGGACTGCAAGAAGTTTTGGAATTTTTTCCTTTTGATTAACCTGCCGGTTAGTAATATGGTTTTATTCTTTCCAAGTTCTCCGTGAAATTTTGAGTAATCAAAGGGATTGGGTAGAACTCGGATAGATGAATCGTATCCAGATTCCTTTATTAGACTCTTCAGGTGTTCTGAGGGAGACAAAATCCCTTCACTTCTTCCAACAATTCTATTCCAAAAAGGCCTCAGAAATTTGTGAACTAAAGTAAATCTGTCAGGATTAAATCCTGGCACATCAGCTCCATGAGAAGTAATCAGGTAAGGAGTATCATACAGATAATTTAGAAAATAGGATATGACTGCTGTTGGAAATATGAAATGTGTGTGATTTATGTCATAGTCCTTTTCTTTAACTAACTTTCTAGAACGCCAGAATCCAAAAGGAAGAAAGCTTAACATTTCCCAAAAAGAGCAGAAGCTTTCAGATGATCTTAAACATCTCACTCTATGAACTGTTAAATTTTCATCAACTTTCTCTTTGCGGGGCAAGCCCCCGTAACCCATAGTCACTACATCGACCTCATGTCCTCTTTCTGCAAAGCCCTGCGATAAATCTCTCGTAGCAGGTCCTGCTCCGCCTCCTATAGGAGGATATTCATAATTAAGGACCAATATATTCATTTGATTCAAGTTAAAATATTTTAGCAAATTTAAATATTATTCTTGGATCACCGATACAAACCACAAAAAACTAATACAGTTCAAGAAAAGTAAGAAAGATAATTGGAAGACTTAGTAATTTTTCGCGAAGTATGCCCATCTTTCAGCCGTCTCACCACAAACTGAACATTCTCCATCGATTTCTTCGTCAGAGTCTTGGATTGAGGCTGGTTTGGAGTTTTCCTGGAATGGTAGAACTACTATCTCTGCACTTACTTCGTCTTTGATTTCTCCTTCGCATTCTTCTTTCCCACACCACTTGGTTTTTACATACCCACGGTTCTTGCCAATTGTTGCAAGAATCTCGTTCTTGGATTCTGCTTCTCTGATGTTTTCTTGCTGGTATTCTTCTAATTCTTGGTATAGTGATTCCTGAATATCTTCAAGGAGCTCTTCAGCATCAGAGATGAATTCCTCACGTTCGATACCAATCTGCTTGTCTCCAGTGTCTCTTCTCACAGTTGTAACGGCTCCATCTTCCATTTCGTTAGGTCCAACTTCAACTCTCAGAGGAACTCCTTTTAGTTCCCATTCGTTGAACTTGTAGCCTGGGGTACGATGGTCACGGCAATCAAACTCCACACGAACACCCAGTTCTTCAAGTTCTTGAGAGACTTCATCCGCATACTCCATAACTTCTTCCTTGTTATCTTCTTGGAATATTGGAACTACAACGACCTGGATAGGTGCGACATTCGGCGGCAGTCTTAGTCCATCGTCATCTCCATGAGCCATAATTAAGGCTCCAATCGTTCTTGTTGATAGACCCCAAGAAGTTGTCCAACATGTCTGTTTCTCTCCATTTTCATCTTCAAAATCGATACCGAAAGCTTCAGCAAAGTGTTGCCCGAGTTGATGTGATGTACCTGATTGGATGCTTTTTCCGTCTGGCATTAGAGTTTCTATTGTAGTTGTATACTTAGCACCCGGGAATTTATCATGCTCAGGTTTATAACCCAAAATCGATGGAATTGCCAGTTGGTCCTCGATTATTTCTCTGTACTGGTCCAGTCTCAACATTGTCTCATCGTCAGCTTCTCCTTCAGTTTCATGTGCTGTATGACCTTCTTGCCAAAGGAATTCACGGGTTCTGAGGAAAGGTCTAGTATCGGTAGCCTCCCATCTAACAACGTTTGCCCATTGGTTCCTTCTGAAAGGTAGATCTCTATGACTCCTAATCTCATCCGCCATGTATGGTGCAATAACCGATTCAGAAGTAGGTCTTACAGCTATTCTTTCTTCTAATTCTTTGTCTCCTCCATGGGTTACCCATGCTACTTCTGGGTCGAATCCTTCTACAATATCTTCTTCTCTTTCAAGTTGTTTTTCTGTAATAAACAATGGGAAGTACGCATTTTCAACTCCCGTGCTCCTTATTTTATCACCAAAGTTGTCTTTGATTGATTCCCAAATCTTCATTCCATAAGGCTGTATGATCATGCAGCCCTTTACTTCTGCATACTTTGCTAGCCCGGCCTTTTTTACGACCTGTGTGTACCATTCTGAAGGATTCTGATCTTTGTCAACTGTTATTCCCAGTTCTTGACTCATGAATATAGTTTCACCCCTAAACTTGAATTAAGTTTGCAGAATACTCCTTGAGATGAATGTTTTGAAAGATTTTGACTGTTTTGCTCATCGCCATCAAAGTGAATTTGTTCTCTTTTGAGGAACGCATCCACCCTTAATTGAATCATTACATTTCATAGAAACCACATTCAATTCGGTAGAAAAATGACTGGCCGAATACAATTTACCTACCACAAAGTGTAGGAACGTATCCACCAATCATTGTGATAACTAGTAGTTGAACTAATTTTTTAATTCTTCACTTCGCTCCTCTCGTGACATGACCATATTTCATCAATCCTACGAAAAATGCCCCGCCAACTGCATTTCCTAGAGTAGAGAGTGTCAAAAAGGCCAAATAATCTGAAATTGTGACACTTGACGTGGTCAAAAGACCAAATAATACCTCTACATTTCCTGCAATACTGTGGGGAAGATGGAGCATGCCGATTGTAGCTGTCACCATCCATATAAAGAAGACTCTTCCAATAGTATTATTGGCTGAAGAAACCAGCCAAGCGAGCAGACCCATTAGCCAGCCTGCAAAGACCCCTGCGACAAAAAGCCAGTGAAGAGGGTGACTGACCAACTTATCAGCAATTGTTCCAAATGCAGAAGGTTCAATAACTCCAAGACCAGGCATCAAGACTACAGCTAAAATAGTAAACAAAAAACCTCCGAGAATATTACCTAAATAGACAATACCCCAGAGCCTTCCTAGATTCCTTAATGAGGCTTTCCCGTCTATAACTGGCATTACTGCCAAAGTAGTATGTTCTGTAAAAAGTTCAGATCTCCCTAAAATAACGAAAATAAAACCTACAGAATAGGCACTGGCTAACAACAATTCTGTTTGAAGGTCTCCATAACTACCGACCGATAATGTAAGTATTACTCCCATGAGAAGAGGTCCAAATCCGATATCCAAGCCTGCTGAGATACTTGAAAGAAGGAGCCCTCCTGCATCACGATTTATCTCATGATCTCCTTTTTCTATCATCGAACTGAGGATTTCTCTTGCAGGCTTCATAAGAACATGATTGATGCAGAATATTGAAAAAAATGGGCTTACATCACTCTACTCATATAGAACACGTAAGCCACAGATGCTAGGAATATGAGCTGAATCATACCTAATCCAGGAACCTCACTTGTCGTCTGGTTTGCAGTTGCAATTCCCTGAGTCTGATTTATTTCATCAACGATATCAGCATCAATAGTATCAAATCCAAAGTCATCTGAACTAGTGGCTTCTGCGCTGACGTTAATCTGTTCAGATCCTATGCTTGAGTTTATACCGTAAATATCCACTCCATAGATTTCAGTATCTTCAGCGGGAACTGTTACCGTGAACTTTGATCCTCCTTGACTGAACTGTGTATGTGGTTCAAGCTGGGTTGCAACGTTAAGTTGGACATCAAATTCTTTGTCCACGCTAGCTGGATTAATCACCTGGAACTCAGCTGTAGAGGTTGTAGTTTCTTCAACGTCTATACTATTTTGTAGGAATAGAACTGGCCATTCATCTACCCATTTGCCAGAGAAACATGTTACCTGTCTCTCGCTTGGACCTAAATCTACTGTAACCTGTTCTCCTTCAGAATAAACATTTCTTTCACCTGTTTCTCCTGTTTGGTTAATTTTATTTGGATAGTTTGCACCATCCAAAACACAATCACTTTCTTCATCTGATATAGCTATTACTGAATAATTAGTATCAAGTAGGGATGTGTCTGATTGCTGAACTCTAAGGTGTTCATCAGAGTCATCTCCACCACAGAAACCTTTGCTGGCTACAGCATCCTTATATCCTGAGTCTGATGGAGAGCCTTTATCGTATTGTGAATAATACGAATCAATTGAACCCGAAATATTTCTTCCTGTAGGCACTGGTGTTTCACCCGAAGAGAATGAGACATCACCTTGAGTAGAGTAATAATCATCCTCATCTCTGTTGTACAGGTAAGGGTTCATATCATCATCTAATCCTTCTCTTACTGCATATGGGTGCTCATCTATGTATGAGGAGTTTATCCATCTGACACCAAGGCCTCCATATAAATCATTGTTTTGACAGTATTCTTTGCTGTAATCTTGGTCATACCATACGCCAAATCTTGTACCTGGATTTTGAGTTTCACAGTATTCTTTATCATCTTTTGATCTTCCGTACTCTTCTGAGGCTTCATCTGCTTCAACTAAGTCTCCCTGTCTGTAAACTGCATTGGTCCCTCCATGTCTTGCAACACAAACATCTCTTCTTCCACTGCAGGCAAAGCTTCCAGATCTATTCATGCTGTTCTCGGATTCGCCCAATTCCTCGATTAAATATTCCTTGTGGTCGTCCCCACAAACATTAGGTTCTTGAGCAAACGTATCTGATTTACCATCTTCATCAACAAATGCTACATCTCCTATGGCAACATGAGTGTCCTGATTATCGTTCTTAAATCTGAAAACACCATCATCATTGGTTCCATTATCTACGCCTATTCCTTTGTCAAATCCTGTAATATCACACTTGAAAGTCATGTATTCCGGCGGTATATCTCCACTATTACTGGCTCTATTCCAATCATCAGGATCATCCCAAACACCCTCATCAATACCATCATTATCAGGATCTCTTGCATTAGCAAATGAATTGCCAAATACTTTGTCTCTTTTATCTACACTCGGTTGCATTAGCTCTGTCTTTTTTTCACTTGATGAAACATCTTCTTGATAATAACATCCAGGCCTTGATCTGTCTCCTGGCAGATATACGTTACCTCTATTATCTATAGAAGCATCAAGATTCTTCGACAAACCCCAGTTATCTGGTCCAGGAGTCGAGTCACGAGAATTGTAAACCCTGTATCCTTGACCGAAAACATCAGTCAAGTTCCAGTTTCTCTCTGTAGCTGCACCAGGTTCTAACTGATCAGATGAATCCTGCATCCTGTTGTGGTATCCCTCGTAACTGTAATCATCTTGATCGAAGTTATCCTGTACGGGTCCCTCAAGACTAGTGATAACTTGAGCTGTTCCTAAACTGGTCAATACAAGCAAGAGGCTCGTTAAAATAATTTTGTTTTTCATTACGGTGACACCCCATCAATACTGAAGTTTCCTGCGCTGAACCATTGACTATCCTGTACTCCAGGCCCTACATCAGAACAAGGACCTGTACCTGAGTTCTGCAGTAATGGACCGCAGTCATCCTCTGTAGCATATCCTTCTGGATTGTAGTGAGATGGTTCATCTACATCAATATGTGTTCTATTGAAGTATGATAGTTCTCTCCTACTATATCTATCGTCCTGTGTTCTCCAATCAGTTCCATGATACTTTGGATCATACTGATCAATATCATAGTCATTATCTTTGAAGTTCTCTACACCGTTCCATACACTGATTCCGTCATACATCAATGAGGTACTGATTTTCAGATCGTTAAGATCTGAATTTGTAGAAGGCAGTACCAGTCTCTTCTGTGCCAAAGTACTTCCTCCTTTCTCATAATCAACTCTTTGAGTAGTACCTCCTCCCAACTGAACAGTATCACTGAACTTACCATCAGATCCTACGTTGATTATTCTCCCATTGATGTCAAGCTGACCGCCTGAATTATCAACTACTTCTCCTTCTATGTCATAGAAGCTTGAGTATCCATTTACCCCTTGAGACACATCAAATGTATCCTGAAGACTCTCTATTCTGTGTTTAACAATTATATCTTGGTCCTTGTCATACCATTCTCCTCCAGGGGTCGACTTATTGAGGTCTAGGCAGATTTCTTCATCTTCAATATTGTCGCCTTGCTCTGGAACGCTTCCTGAAGGTGAACGGCTTGAAATATCAACTGTCTGACCTTCGCTATAAATCTCACCGTTATAAGCGCAGTCAGCAATTCTATCTGCACATACGTAAATATTTTCTTTGCTGAGATCTGGAATTATTTCTCCACCTGAATAACTTGATGTTTGTTCTCTGATCAGGAATTCATTCTTGTCGTCTCCACAAGCATTGCCGTATTGCTGAAGGTTATCTTGATTTCCTCCAAGAGGATCAGAATCCATGTCAAAGTTGATATCTCCTGAAACGGCATGTCTATCATCTACTTCATAACCATAATTTCTGGCATCTCCTTGGTGAACGCTCAGTGATCCTCCACCGGTATCATATCCGAATCCCCAGTCTGTGGAGTTCAGATCACAAGTTATTCCTCCTCTTGATGATGATCTGACAGTGGTATCTGGATCCACCCAGTTACCTTCATCTCTTCCATCAGAATTAACATTTTCTCTTTTAGCGAATGAGTTGGCCATGATTGTTTCATTTTTCTCCACCCATCCTTCCGAATGACTTGGAGGGCTTCTTCCGTGACACTGACCAGTGTCGTAAACGGCTCCTGTAGGGCCTACAGCATCATATGTTTCATCTGCAACAGCCCATGTATCCTCATTACTCTCTATCTTGGAATTGTTTACTCCTGAGGTCGGCCAACCCCAATTAGTTGAATCAAAGTTGACTGTACCTGTGTTTTCAGTCATTTGTCCTGTATCCGATCCATGAGATGTTGATCCATCAACAAACATTCTTACAACCCAGCTACCCTGTGTAGAGTGATCATCTGCCTTGATAGCTTGGCCATCCTTGCTTTCCCTGAATGGAGAATAGATAAGGTCTGATGTCGGATCAGTATCGGTACCTCTTGTTTCATCAGTTCCTTTATCATCACAATCAAATCCAGAGTCACAGTCATCCTCAAGTGCGTAGCCTCTCCAGTAACCTAGGTCTGTAGCACCTAACGGACTGTAAGATGAATCTCTTGCTTCTCTAATTGCTTCGTCTCTTATCGGATCTCCTGTAGAGCTGCCGTGCCAGAAAATCTTCTCAGGTTTGTCTGATTCAATTTCTCCTTCACGTACATAGATTTCTGGGCTTGAAACTGTACCACTTCCAATCAAGTCGCCCCTTATATCTTGGTTATCGACATCCCACCATTCTCCACCCGGTATATCATGATTTACATCTAGACAAATCTCTTGGTCTTCTGATTGAACTCCTGATTCTGTTGTGGCATCAGATACATCTACTATCTGGCCTTCAGAATAAACCTCTCCGTCTAATACACAGTCTGTAGGTCTGTCAGCACATGCATAATGAGTGTCATCTCTCAACGTAGGGTTGTATTCTCCTTCTTCTTTAGCTGCGTGTTCCCTTGTCAAGTATTCATTTGGATCATCACCACATGCATCCTTCCATTGCTGAAGATCATTCTGATCCAAATCACCAGGGTTCGTATCCATATCCCATGCAAACTTACTCTTTTCTACAACAACCTCATGAGGTAATGAAGCTAGAACACCATCATAACCCGAAGTATCCGGGTTTCCTTTCTCATAACAGGGTCCTCCAACACAGTTCACTCCTGAAGTCGAGATGCTCTGTACTGCATAACCCCAGTCATCTCCTGTCAAGTCACATGTTACACCGCCAGAAGTAACAGATAAGGTGTCATCATCTGGATCTATCCAATCTCCATCCTTTTCACTGGCACTTGCACCCCCTGTATAAACATTATTTGTTTCTCTTGCATAGGAGTTGGCGTAAATAGCTTGATCTTTTGTTTTATCTATACCTTGGCTTCTAGGTGCCCCGTAACACTGTCCAGGTTCATAGGCTTTTCCATCATTACCAATGGCATATTGCAGATTTGGTGTATACGACCATTCATCATCCTCGGAGTCAACCCTTGAATTATCATACCAAGGTAAAGACATGCTTGTTTCAGTATCCTGATCATTGGAAGCTCCGTGCCCTGTACCTCCACCGGCTTGAACTCTATTGTGAACGTTATCTAGATTAATATCAAACCTTGTTTCAGTTCCTCTGTAATCATCATCCATTTCGCCTTCAACGAATGGTGCCCATACAGGATACTGTTTGCCTGTCCCATCTCCCTGATCTTCACAGTCATCTACACAGTCATCCTCTAAAGCAAATCCTTCACCATCGGTCATATGATTGGTTACTCCTGTTATCCCTGTGTGATCTGCTGCATCTTTGTCAGGATTTTCTCTCAAGTAAGCATCATACTCATTTGACTCGAAAGAATCTCCCCATATCCTTACACCATAATTGCCAGTTTTATCATCAAGATCATACCAGCTTCCGCCATTATCATTATTGCGATACTGAGGTTTATCAGAACCACTGTATTCCTGATAAATATCCATACAAACCTCCATATCTGCTGAACTTCCTCCCTCCTCAGATTCACTGAACTTTGAACGGAACAATGGATTATCTGCAGTGTTAATCACGCTACCTTCAGGATAAACCTGTCCATTGTAAACACAAGCCCCATCTTCAGAAGCAACACTACTTTCTTCATTATAATCGTGACATTCCTGCTGGTACGCGAGATAATCCTCCATAGCATCTCTGTCAATATCTTCACTTTCCATCGCAAGTAGCTTTTCATCAGGATCATCTCCACAGGCCTCATTCAAAGGAGAAACTCTTTCAACTCCTCCAGGTGAACCAGAGTCTTCACGAGTATAATCACATCGGACAAGATCACCATCTACACCTCCGTTCTGTCTAGCAATCCTGTTAATATTCTTACATACAGAATAACTGTCATCAGGAGTCAGAGTATGTCTTACTTCGGCTTCTACAGCATCTTTGTATCCGCTTCCGGAGTTGTCAACGTTACTCCAACCGCTATCTTTGGTATAATAATCAACATACTTCAAGCAGACATTCTTATCTCCCGGACAACTGTTTATATCATTGTCATCCTCCATTTCATCTCTAGCTGAAACAAAATTACCATTTTGTGATTCTGAACCCGACTCTGTGGCCGTTGCTACCCAGACTTCACCTACCTCATCGTTGCCATTCAAGGCTTCAGTTGCGGTTATTTCTGACTTTCTTTCATTTACAACTATAAATCCTTCTCTCTGTCCGTTTGGACCATCTGCATCTACAGTTACAGTATACTCCCACCCACACCATACCTTTCCATCAACCGGGTGAGATCCTCCCCAGCCATCATCAAAGTGTGCAGTAAACTCTGTATATGTTCCCGCATCGTCATTCCAATCATAACTTTTACCTCCCTCAGCATTATCTACACCATCTGTACTTCCACCTACAATATTATTATGTATCGTACAGTCTTTCCTATTAACCTCTTCCCAGCTCCTGTAATCTCCAGCTTCATCTCCACTAGCACTACAACTGTTCCTACTGATACAATTACCGTATTTATCAGTTGCACAACAACCCGACGTATCACTACAACCTCCTGCCGTGGCTATATCACCGCCATCATTGGTACAGGTTTCTTTGTAAATCTCATCTCCATCAGTCTCCCAAAACTCATGGTCTTCATCGTCAGAATTATCTACATCCACTTGGCAATCTGCATCTACACAATTAGTTCCACCACAACTTGCAGAGCAGGATGATGGAGTACAGCTGGCCTCATCATCTTCACATTCCATACCGCCAGAAGTATCTTTGTCATTGTAAGGCTCTTCAGTTCCACTCATATTTCCAACATTATACTTAATACCTACTGTACCCCAATCTTCCGGACAGTCAACTAAATTCAAAGGATCCTTGCCACCATCATTTCCGGACTTATCCTGATCAGACTCATCCTCTTTACCATTCCCACAATTTTTGTCAGAACTTACATCATTTGGAGGGTAGACAGCTTTGCCACTATCAAATCCGGTACCGATTGGGAACTCACCGTCTTGTGCTTCTGTTTCATTGTGAAGACTATGCCCCCAGTTATTTTGATCCGGATCGCTTTTCTCAGGTTTCGCATTCCACACCCATTGTTCAGTGACCGGGGCTCCTCCAGAAGTACTATCTTGTCTATCAAAAGTATTATCAGAAGGTCTTGGACCCCTTACTACCTTCCCATCAAAAAGCACTCCCTCACTCATGTATTTTTCACTGCTTGCTTCAGGGCCATCTTGTGCTAAAGTTGCAGATAAATCTGTATCCCAGATATTACCTTCAGTTCTATCTAATACTTTATCATCAACATAAGGTTCTATTGGTTGGACACATCCGAGATCATCGATATCAGTGCCATCGTGATCGTTGTCATCTATCTCATTGAAGCATGATGTTGATGTTGAGTCATTAGGGACTCCTTGATCCGGAGGAGGATTGAAATATGAGGATCCATCTCCTCCGAAACCAGTTACTGTTGATACCAGTAGAATTGTCAGGGTAGAAATCAAAGCGATTGCACTGATTTTTTCGAAATTCCTACCCATGAAAGTTTTTGGTGTAAGGTTAATTAAAAAAATACTCTATGTCCATAATTTGATTATGCATGAGACCAAAACAAATAAAAAGGTTTAACCACATAGTAGTAACAAGGTGCTGGGTTTAATGACAGAAAAACATACAACAACAAGACGCAACCTACTAAAAGGCATAGGAGCAGCAGGAGTAGCGGCAACAGCAGGTTGCATAGGCGGCGACGGAGACAACGAGGAAAATCAGGAGGAAACAGAAAAACCGCAGACAGGTCAAATATACTTCCAAGACCAAACAGGAACACTCGGACACCTATCCAACGAAAACCCGCCAGAAAACGCAGAAGACTGGCAAATAATCAGAAATGAATTAACAGAAGATGAATGGCAGGAAAAACAAGAAAATGATATATCGCAGATAGAAAAAAGACAAATCGAAGGAGAAGGAGGACTTAACAAATCAGTCGACGAATACGTACAAAGAGCAGAAGAAATATTCCTAAACGAAGAATTCAACCACGACTACCCAAAAATGTTTGATATACCTGCTGAAGACGATGAAGTAACATTCACAAGAGCACTAATCAAATCAGTACAAGAAGACCCAGCAGTAGACAGCTCAGGACTAGCAGACGACGTAATAGCCAACCTAGCAGAACACGCAGCAACACAAATAGACGCAGTAGACTTCAACGACTACAAACTAAGCACAGTACCCGCAACAGAATCAATAGCAGAATCACAACACACATCACCAAACAAAGGAGCACCATACGGCAATACAGTGAACTCCAGCTTCACACACATGCCAGCAGTACTACAATACAACAAAAACGGGGAAACCGAAGTCAAATACACAGAACTAACAAGCCCAATAATAGACGGTAGATTCTTTAAATCAATAAGAAATCCAGAAAACTCAAAATACCAATCAGGAACAGACGAAGAAGACTTCACAGATTACGGACATCCAGACTCAGATTCATTCGGGTACGGAATACCAGAACACTTCGTAACAGCACTAGACTACACCAAAGTAAGAGAACTAGAACAAAGAGACGAAGACATACTAGGATTCGGCCAAAATCGAGGGCCGTCCGACAATAACCAGTGGTCAGTAGGAGATGAAATATCGCAGTTCCTACACGAACTAGTAGACGATATTCATGGAGCAGTTAACAATCCAGACGTAGATTACGATAAGGATGCTGATTATGAGTATGGAAGAACTGTAGTATCCGATGAGTTCGGAGAATCACTGGAAGAATATGTACTTGATCCAGAACCAGAAACGCGTCAATACATGGAAAACATTGGACGCGGACTATACCAAATCAGACAACAAGAAGGTTGGGACACAAACCTCGCACTGACAGGAACACTGGAGAACCCAGAAATCACAGCCGCAGAAATAGACACAATAAACGAAATCAGAGAACAACACGCATACGACCAGGTAAGAGAAAAAGTATAAACTAGATTATCTAAAACCAATTTCCTTTTTACTTTTTCTCCTGTAATAAAGGAAAGAAGCCAAAGCAATCATTACAATTGCCCCAAAAATAAGCAGTTCATTAAACTGCAGGTGTTTATTTTCTCCAACATTGTTTCCTTGGTCTCCGTCACCCTCATCTTTTTCATTGAACCCATCATAGACTTCACATGAGTCTAATTTGGATTGATTAATAACATCGCTACAAAAACCATGACATGGACTTTTTCCACAGATTTCCTCCTTCAAGTTTACGTTTTTGACCAATGTATCTCCGTCAAATATTTTGAGGTTCTTAGCAGTTTCAAAATATTCTGTAAAAAGTACGTAATTTCTCTCGTCTTCGGTAATTGTTCTTTCCTCTCCTGTATTAAAGTTCTCTATTATTGTCTCAAAACCTACCATGTGAAAGTATTCTTTGAGCGTTTCATTATCTTCATCCACAAATTCTAATTTATAATCAGAACCAGTCGAAAAAGCACTAATTTGCCTAGCCTCAACTATACTGACACTTTCTACAGATGGAGCTGTAGAATTAGAGTAATAAGTAATATCAATCCTGAATCTCTGTTCAGGATCTATTGAACTTACTGGGCTTGTAAAAATAACAACGACCAAAAATACCAGAATTGACAATCTGAATTTCATTGATAACCACTCAATTGACCATTTTTCATAAGATTTTCTCCCTCAGGACCAAACTGTTCTTCCGGTCCACAATAACTCATCATAAAATTCTGAGTTTTACTTGCAGGGGTTTCATCATTATCCCCAGTATTCTCAAACCCATCGCTTTCACTACCATCTCTAACATCCTCATGTTTATCCTTTATCTCGAAAGGATAACCTGTATTTCCTGTTATCGGATCCCTATATTGCTTAGGAATAGAAATACATTGGTTTATTACAGGGTCCTCTCCAGAATTTACGGTATCTCCTACACTCCAATCACCATCAAGCATATGTTCAGGATTCCATATATGTTCCAAACCAACATTATGACCTATCTCATGCACTATTGTATCCTGAAAACGTCCATTATTTCCGTCATAAGCACTAGCTCCAGCCTGACCAGGATTATTCCCTATACCACAATTGTCACAACCACATGGAGAACTTTCACCATTGTACGAATTTCTGTTATCACAAATTACATGTATCTTATCAAATTTGGAATCATCAATAGGCTTATCTTCACCGACACACTGAGACTCAACTTTGGCAGAGCAGAAAGTATTATCATCGCCATTTCCATTTATTGAACATCCCGTAATATGACAAGTATTCCTGTCCACCTCATATTTTGCCAATTTACTACCATCCATTTTCAAATTACTTTTTAGCGCTTGATCTGATGAATCTACTAAACTGGAAAATTCACTCATTTCGTCTTCTTCAAAGTAAGCCGGAACATACGCAATTGTGAATTCATCTTCTGTATTTACATTTTCTTCTACTGAAATAGTAGCCGTAGATGTGCCTAAAGCACCTATATTATCTCTGACACTAAGTTCCACAGTGTAGGTTCCTGCTGACTCTGGTGTGAAACTGAAGTCCTGACCTGTACCTGATGTAACTGTTGAACCTCCTCCATCTGTTACTTCCCATTCGTATGATTCTACTGTGCCATCGGAGTCACTGCTTCCAGATCCTGAATAATCCGCGGTTTCCTCTGCTTCAACTTGAGTGGGTCCAGAAATATCCGCATTAGGCGGGTTTGCATAGTCTGGATAAGTATCTACATCTGAACCAATTCCACCGGAACATACAATATTTTTGAGTTGTTGAGGCGTTCCAGCACTACCTTGTCTAATGAAAGGAGTATTATCCCAGTTGTTCCAAAAGCTGGTTCCTCTGCAGTAAGGGAATTCTTCATCGAACATGAAGTGAGCTTGATCATTAACTATTTCACGGGAATCATAACCTCCGTCCTCTGGCTTCTCATAAAGATCCCAGACCCATCGACCTATCTCACTAGTAGATGTTTCTGTGGTTTTTGCCTGCAGATCTTCGAACTTGAAGTCTATTCTTCCTCCATCCATCGAATTGATCGGATCATTGTTAGAGGTATCAAAAATATTCATGGTTGAGTCTCCACCAGTGTTCCTCAAGCCCCAAAGACATGAATAAGTTGAATTATCTGCATTTGATCTTGCAGGAAGTTTTTCAAGCATCCAGAGATCACCAGTTCCCGGATCTTGGGCGCTGAAAACCACTGATCCATCAGAGTTAGCAGGTCTTTGATTGTCTTCACCGATCCAGCATTCAGCATCCACAGTAGCAGGGTCGCCTATTACATCTTGATACTTGTCAAGTTCTGACCTGTTTATCTTGAAACCAGTAGTATAACTTTGAGAGTTAAATGAAATATTAGTCACGTTAAAGAATGTAGCCCGTATATTCACACTCTCAATATTCTCACAATCCACCTCTTCTTCAGTAGAATCGTAATTTACTTGCTGTCCTGGTGGGCATACATCCTGAACCCATTCATTATCCATGTTACAACGGTAATACTCCCAAGATGCACTATCGCCTGTACCCTGTTGAACCTTCACAACTTCAGAACTTTCGATATCTGTACCTCTGTAATCTCCTCTGCATACATAGAAGTTAGTTTTTTCTTTAGAAACAATATTCTCATTGCTCAAATCACTATAGTAATTGGTGTCGTCCCTACTCATGTCTGTAGCTGTAATTATTTCACCTTCTGGATTAAATGATCCATCTTTCTCAGTCAGTGAAGCACAGTTCCCAAAAGTTAAATCTACGGTAGTAAAAGCTCTCCCAACCTTGCAACCGTTAAACCTGTACCTTAAATCCATGCTTTCATCAAAATTTTGGGTTACAACATAATCCCATAGATTTGATGGATCTCCGGTAAAACCTGTTCCTTTCCACCAATTCCCGTTACCACCTCCATCTCCAGTATATTTTTGGTCTCGTGCTGTAATTGCAGCCAAATTACCATCTCCTTTCTCTAGAACATCGCCATAATTAGGTTCGAAAGCTCCATACTTGTAATTCTCTGCTAATTCAGTTTCACCAGGTCCAGCGTTGTCATCAAAGTAATCCGTAAGTAAGTATGCACCATTAGGAGGTTTTGGATAATTATCACCACCTGTTCCTGCAGAATTTGTCAAGAAAAAATGGTTCAATGATGGAGGAGTCGGATTATAACCAAGAATCTCAGTTGGGCTACCTTCAATTGCCGTTAATATGTAATTCCCTTTGTTTGAATCAGGCTTATTGAAAGGCGTAACTTCGAATGTATCCTCAGCTAAAACCTGATCATTCGTAGGGTCAATCAGTCTAGCTTCATGAGTCCCAATACCACAGTTAACGTAGTGAGGAATCTCAATTAGACTAGAACCCTCATAATCCACTAAATCATTAGCAACTGTCTGAGGATTTAGACTAATTGAAAGATCTCTCTGTCTACACGAAGTTTCAATATCCCTAGAAGAACTGCCACCTGCTGTACCACATACACCTGTATCAGGGTCACAAGAAGCCGTAATAGTGACTTCCGATCCATAAACTGTATCTTGGAAGTCAAAAGTATGATCAGCATCATAAAAAGCTGACGTAGCTGATATAGATAATAAAAAGACAAATGTAAAAACAACAATCTTCCTCATATCAAAAGATTCATCTCATTATTTAAAATAGTATACTTACCTCACTACCCCCCAGATAAGGTTTTTCCGTATTTCTTGGATTTTGCCCTGTTGGATGGCTTGGTCTCCTCCTGCAGGTAAGATACTCATCATGCCCATGTAGCTGACTTCGTCTTCCTCTTCTTCTTCATATTCTTTCCAGTACTTTCTCAAGCGGTTATGGATTCCGCGTGTTGAGTCTTTAGTGTTTCCGACCCCACATGTGTTTCCGACTCCTACGATTGCTACTTCTCCATCGTATTCTGAGGCTATTTCCTGTGCTTTGTCAACTGCTTCTTGGTAAGCATCAAAAATTTCCTTCTTCATTGCCTTGGATGCTTCAGGTGCGTTCTGTTTGATTACTACTCCTTCAAGCGGGACGTCGTGTTCTGTTGCTGCTTCTTCTATCTTGGTTTTTTCTACTCCAGGACCTCCCATCATGACTCCGACTCCTTCTGAGACGGTTCCTGTTTCCTCTCCTTCAAGTTTGAGAGCTGCATCAACTGTAATAATGGCTTCAAGGTCGTTTTCATCTGCAAGTTGGTCAATTGCATCACCATACTTCCCAAGGCGTGCTCCCGGTCCACTTGACTTTACTACGTGTACTGTTTCTTCGTCTATTTCTTCTTCACTATGTACGATGTTGTCTGAAACTTCTTCTGGTTCTTCAGTAATCATCTTCGCAGCTACTAGCGGGCCAATTGCATCTCCAATCGGTGCTTGATCAAGGAATGCACGTGTTGCCCCTTTCTGACTTTCTGCAATTTCCTCATAAATTGGAAGCATCATTCTAACGATTCCAACCAGTTGGATATTCTGTGTTCCTTTGATTAGTTGTCTGAAATGTCTTACTACCTTATAAAGCTGGTTTGTACCCATGACTCCTTTGAAGGCCATGTTTAGATCTGCAAGCTCGTCTTCATCCTCCGTTTCTGCATTGTTGTCAATGAAACGCTTAAACTTGTTTTCTGAAGTATCAAGTACATGTTCAAGTTTTCCAACCATCCCTGCCGGGTCAATACCAGTAGGTTGTGAGAACTTTGTGTTCTTCAATGAATCAAACTTGGATTCCAAATCTTGGGAAAAGTTATCTACAAACTTAGCCCTGAACATCTCCTCTGTATCATCTTTATACATTTCAAGATTATCTAAAGCGCTTCTAAGCTTCCTATCAATCTGCCAAAGCATGATCTTCGGTAAGAAAAATATCATCGCGAAGAACAATAATGTCGTAATGGTTTGAAGTATCATGAAAAAGCTGCCTTCTCCACCTGTTGGGAAGAGTCCTGGAATCATAACAAAAAATTACGGCCCATTTTTTTATACTCCAGCTTCCGTAAAACAAAATTAGATCGAAGCCCCATCAAAATAGGCATTAAGCGACATTATTTTTTTAATTGGCCTATAAGATGATTAACTTCATCTTCTGCAGGATTGGACCTCAATACAAGGTCTTTGAGAACTTCATTTTGGATTATTTCATCCAAAACTTGTTTCTGTCCGGAAGTTATCCCCTTATTTTCACTATTTTTGGAAAAACTGTTCATCAATATAGCTGCTGCATGGCTCTGATTGATTGAACTGTAATCCTCCGTTTCAATATGTACAGTTGCGTCACATAGGTCTAATTCATCATTTGTAAGACCGGAACTCTCACGGCCAATCATTAGAGAAGTGTTCCCCCGGGGCTGAAAGTTATTTAGGGATGTACCCCTTCCTGGTTTGGTGCCAACCACGTAATCCAAATCCTCAATAGACTCCTCAATTTCATCAAATATTCTGGCTTTCTCAAGCTTTTTTTGAGCCTTTGAGGCAGTTTTTCGGGCTTTCTTGAGATTGAATCCCGGATTTACCAGCCTAAGTTCAAACCCAAAGTTTTCACATAGACGTGCGATAAACCCAGTATTCTCTGGAATCTCCGGTTCAATTACTATAACTGCTTTCACGGTATATTGGTTTTAAATCAGTCAATTTTGTATAATCTTTCTATGCCCGCGATGGATCCGAAAATAATGGCAGCAGTTTTTGCTTCAGTTGCAGCAATAGCAATAGGTACAGGAGGTTCAGGTTCACTTGAAGACCTGAAAATCTCAGACCCAGGAGAAATTATAGGAGACAGATTTACCCCTGCCGACATTCTATCCGGTACCAATGATAGAAATATGCCAAATACGACAGTCAAAATTACTGCAGAACTGAACGCCAACAATACAGGTATGAAAGTAAACTCGGAAAAAATAATATTTAGAAACTACCAGAAAATAGTTTTAGGACCGGATAATATAACTTCAGATGATTATATTACAATCAATGATTTTCAAGGAGTTCTAACACTAAATCAAAAAGACAACTTGACAGGAGTTAAAGGGAGTTCAAATGGATTCAGATCTTCGGGAGTCCTGGTATCGGGTGAAAGAGATATAGAGGGTTTTACTGATTCAGAAAATTTTGAGATAATCAACAACAGTGTGGAAAAGTTAACTCTGAAAGATGTTGATGCTTCGATAAAATCTGTTGAAGATTCAACTCTGATAGAAAAAGATAATAGCAATCTAAGATTAGAGAAGTTTAGAGGAAATACCACAGTATTCGATGAAAACAATACAGTGATTTTCAAAGGAATAGTTACAATAGCGGAAGCAGATGGTGCAAGTCTATCGAGTTAATCCTCAGATAATTTATCTCCACTTCTTTTATCGTTTACCAACCCAATTAGTCCTTTTGCAAGTTTGACAGGATACTTAACCAATAGTTTGAGCAAGGAAGCTGAAGTTGTCAATAAACTGTAGAAAGTATACAGGCTTCCCCCAATCAAGGTAAAGAAGAGCAGACTATCAAGACTAAAGGAAACAGACTCTAGATAATAGGTTATAGCCAGATAAAATCCTCCTGAAAGAGCTGAAACAAGTAATGTTTGCATCACCATTTCAAGAACCTTGAAAGCCACTACAAACATAACCACTAATGCAATCAAAAGTATAACTGTATTAAGCTCACCTAGAGAACCTACAATTTCTAAGACGTTCTGTATCACTCCCTATCACCAAGGACATCATAAAGAGGATCGCCTTCTTCAGGGTAGTAACTAGTGTAAACAACGAAACCTGCACCAAGGACGATTACGAGCAGAAGAAGGAATATGATTAATCCTCCACCAGATCCGCCGCTGCTTTCATTATCCGGTGAATCTGTTCGTCCACCTGTATTTCCACCGCCGTTATTCTGTCTACTTACTTGAGCTTCTACAGAGCTAAGATCTGCAAGAGCTGTGTCATATTTGCTTTCAGCTTCTGCATAGTTACCTTTATCCCATGAAGTCTGAATTGAGCTTAACTGTGTTTCAACCTCAGTAAGTGTAGACATCGATTCTGAGGAATTTGCCTGTGTTCTAAGATCTGCTACTTTAGTACTTATCTCATTTTTCATCTCTGAAACAGGCTTGACAGTAGAACCTGATACAGAAACTTCTTTCGTGACTGTATCTCTATCAGAGTATGCAGTTACATCTATACTTGATCCAACAGACTCAACAGATTCAAAAGTTAATGTGTAGTTCTGAGTTTCTGATGAGGATATTTCCCCAGGATTTGTCTGTGCTATGCTGTATGAAGATGAATCAAAAGTTATATTATTTATTTCTACAGTCCCAGTGTTATCTATCTCGATATTTTGAACATCTTTATCTTGCCCTGTTGGTACAGCGCCAAGTTCAATCTCTTGAGGCGTTATCTCAAACTGGGTTTCAAGCTCTATGAAATTTGCATGGAGCCTCAATGGAACACTTATTTCGTCCTCTTCTGAAGTAACTACCAACTCTCCTGAGTAGTTACCAGGTCGCATAGGTGAAAAACCAACCTCTACAGAGGAAGTATCTTCAAATGACGTCCCGTTATCAACCTCAACAAAATCAGAGATATTGCCTTCAACATCTATCTCTACATCTCTTTCAGATCCTCTCTGGCCAATATTCAGTAGTTCAATATTCGCAGTAAAGTTATCTCTTTCATCTGCTGTGATCTCTATAGGGCCTGAATCTGTTCTGCATAGGTTTTCTGTACTTGAGCTACATTGTGGTGTTTTAACTTCCACATCCACTGTATCTGATATACCTGATTCTTCCTCTGTCAAAGTTATCTCTCCTTCTTTATCCTCCATTTCAAGTATGGTGAAGCTAGCGTTCAACTCTCCTGTACCAGAGGCATCTAATTCAATCTGAGAATCAAGCTCAGTCATATTTGATATGCCATCACTTGCATTCAAATTGAGAGTATTACTATCTTCAAGTAGGTTTTCAACACCTATTGTAGTATCATACTGTCCCTTCTTGTCAACTTCCAAAGTAATCTGATTTGTTCCAAGACTGAAACCTATTCCCTGTGGTCTAGTACTTATTTCTTCTGAAATCATTGAACCGTATTCAAGTGCAGATGTCTCAGCCGTAATTTGCAGCAACATTTTCTGACCATGAAGATCAGGGATCTGCAATTCACCAACGTAAACACCTTCCTCATTAGTTCCTAACTCAATAGGGCCTGAGGTTTGAGACCCTGTTGTTACCAGCGCCTTGATATTTGGATCCAACTGACTAGTATTTACATCGGCATTTACTAGAGGATCTCCGTTTTCAATAATAGATGTATCCCCATCTATCACAGTATCTCTTCTGGAAGTGTATCTACCATCCATATCTAGGTCATGGAATATCACGTCACTTTCTTCATCAAAATCATTATCTATATCATTTGCGAATAGGATTGGTGTATTATCATAAGGTGTTCTCTGCCACAGGTTAGTTGTACTGAGTCCTGTTCCCTCTCCAGCGACCTCTAAGGAAAGACCTGCCAGATGTTTATCTGATCGATTGGTATAAATTCCATCCTTATCTCGGTCCCTGAAAATTTCATCACCTGCATCATATACGCCGTTTTCATTTATGTCAGCCCACATTATTTTCTCAGAGGAAATGGAACTCAAAGCTCTTAGTGCTGTACCACCATCGCCTGTAGAGTCTCCTGAATTAATAATAGTATCAGGATACGGGGAGTACGTTCCTCCATCATTTCTATCAACTAGAATAGTATCTACATCAGATGACCAACCTCCATTATCTTCTATACCATCTATCATCGCCATATTCCAGTCACCTGCAAATCCTTCAGAGTTAGTGAAAGTTGAGCCTGCTGAGAATCCTGAAGGAGTACCTGCAATTATTACATCCTCATTTTTAGAGTACGTGCCACCTTCATTGTAATCCATTATGATAGCATCATTAGCTTCACTGAAGTTGTTACCTGGAGCATTGTCATAAACTGAGATTTCAGACCATCTGCTGAATAAGTCGCCGTTAGTATCTGGTTGAGTTCCAGAAGGAGGGTTGCCAACAACTAAAGTATCTTCGCTGCTCTGATATCCAGGACTTGCCCCATCTTCTATCCACATTCCATCTTCTGTAGCATTCCAGGCTCCGCCGTCATCTACCCTATCAATTACGTCTAAGTCTCCGCTATTAGCACTACTTGGGTTTTCGTTATTCCATT
>Ga0102939_1000083_pt1 | contig 29425 bp, 28 predicted proteins | sample SalPon2_B_H2O_MG_FD_78214 | JGI IMG/M metagenome (GOLD analysis project Ga0102939, IMG submission 78214) | Salt pond water microbial communities from South San Francisco under conditions of wetland restoration - Salt Pond MetaG R2_B_H2O_MG | ecosystem: Environmental > Aquatic > Non-marine Saline... | reverse complement strand
TCCGCAACGCCGAAGACGCCGTTCTCTCGCAGTTCGTCGAGGTGAGCCAGTAGCCGCTGGCCACGCCGGTCCTCGACTCCCTCGGTCGTCTCTCCGGGTGAGAGCGCCCGGCCGGTTTTAGCAAAGCCCACAACCGCACCGATTGGTGCGATCGCCTCTCGAAAGGCTCTGAAGCTGACCTCGACCCCGAACCCGACGTTTACCTCTACGACGAGGACGGAACCGCGATCTGTCGGGCCGGGCAGTTCATGAACCTCATCGACGGCTACAATGTCCCCGATGACCCCAGCAACTACACTCACCCCGAGTACGGCAGCGCCGACGAGGAACTGTGGATCGTCCCGGCATTCACCCTGAGTGTCCATCCTACTACTGACGGTTGATTACGAGAGAGCCTGTCATAGAAAGCTCTGCGCTCTCTGTCTATCCAAGTCTTGTCAAGACTCGCGTGCAAGATACAGCGCGCGAATGCAGCAATCGCACACAAGGAATCAGGGCCGTCTAACTCGAGCAGTATAGCAGCTCTCGTGAGGGGGTCTCTCGTCGACGGGATTTCCAACAGAACTTCAGGACTAGAAACTCGACACAGCCGCTTTTTTGTTTGATAAATATTATCTAAGACATGGTAAACATCGATTACGCGTCGGCATCACGGCTTACAGATATGTCGCTGGTAACCGCAGGCAACCTTAGTCTCTCACTCCTCGCCCTTCCGCTTATCGCGCTCCTCGGACAGACGGTCGTGGAGATAGGCCCGATTGGAGAACTCGCCATCCAGTGGGGACTCGTCGTTGCTGTCGTCAGTATCGCAGTTAGCAGCGAGGACCAGTCACTCGCCGAAATCGGGTTCAGACGACCGACGTGGCCCGATCTCGGATACACGCTCGCGACAGTGGTCGCGGCGCTTGTTGTGTTTGCCGGCACAGATCCAGTGGTGGAAGCTTTGGGACTCCCGGTGGCAGCGGATGCTGGAGTGATGGCTGCCGGAGTTGGTGTTGGCATTGCCCTCTCAGGTGCAGTGACGACCGGCATTGTCGAAGAAATCCTCTTTCGGGGCTATCCGATCGAGCGACTGGTTGCATATACGGACAGTCCGCTCGTCGCTGGTGGCCTCACGTGGGGTGTTTTCACTCTGGCACACGCGGTAGTCTGGCCGATTGGAAACCTCCTTCAAGTTGCTGCCGTCGCGGCAGTATTCACGGTCGTGTATCTCCGTCAGCGAACGCTCTTTCCAGTGATCGGTGCCCACGTCCTCGTGTGGGTCTTCGCGGTTATGGGACAGTATTACGGATGAGCCGTCGTCTTACAACTGTGATTGTTGCGTGGGGGACACGACTCGAACGGACGGCTTCCACCTTCGACTCGCTCCGTTTTCGGTTGATATCTAGCCGACGTACTGCATAAGGTAGCGTGGAATGATAACGAACGCATAGATGTCGGTAATCGCATGCGCGAGGATGCAGGTGAGGACATTACGCCGCCAGAGGTAGAGGAGCGTGAGTAAGATTGCGTTGACGCTGATCTGGAGTGTCCCACCAAGACCCCAGAACGGGATGTGAAAGAGGACGAAAAACACGAACGTGATTCCCGCACCCACGGCCGGACTCCCCGTCAACTCACCGATTCGTTCGATGGGATAACTCCGGTAGAGGAGTTCCTCGGTTACCGCAGCGGTAAGTGCGAGGGCGACAACGAATCCCAGTGGGAGTGTTGCCAGCATTTCAAGTCCACCGACAGTGGTTTCGAGCCCGAGTGATTCGATCAGCGGTGTCGTAAACGGATAGCTCACAGCGCCCACGAGGAACACCAGAACGGCACCAACAACGTCTTTCCAACTGATCTTCCCAACCCCAATTGATGAAAACGACCGTTCCTCGACGAACACGACAATGCCGATAACGAAACCGGCGAGGAGCCATTTCACCAGTAAATCCCTGATTACGAGGGCTGTCAGAGAAGTGTCATCCAGCAGGATACTACCAACGAGTTCGACGAGGGGAATACCACCGAGAGCGACCGCGAGGCCGAGTATAATAGGAATAATAGTGTTCGTTTCTGCTTGATTCGCGACCGTATCCCTGATGTCCATATCCGATAGCTGGATACCTGAAATGTAAATCCGAAACTACTGTTTCTCTCTCTCTGAAAAACAGCTCAAAACAAGTTGATCACAGCACCGAGAGCAAACCCGACCCCCAACGCAAGGGTTGAATAAACGGCTTGCTTGCCTGTGGCACGAAAAATGCCGGAACACGATATTCCGACCGAACACCCGAGAAGGAACCCATGAACTGCTGTTCCGTCAGCTCCGACAGCGCCCGATAATACGAATTCACCGAGGAAGATACCGCCGAAACCGATTAAAAAAAGAGCGCCATCTCGCCAGATGTCCCGTTCTTGACGTTCAATCATACATACTGTGAGATTGTTTGGCCACAGTGGATGTAGGTCTGTGAACGCTCACTCGGCTGTGACTCAAGGTGATTCGTGGCTGCATGGAACTGGATTGGAAGACCTGCGCCAATGTACGGTATCGGATGGTCTTGGACGTGAAAATGGAGGTGTGGTTCACTTGAGTTCCCTGAGTGGCCACAGCGACCGATTTCTTGCCCTTGGTCGATGTCGTCGCCCTTTTTCACAGAGATACTTCCCTGTTTCAAATGCGCAAGGAAGCTGTACTCGTTTTCAGCATGCTTGATCAGGACGTAGTTCCCGGCGAGGCGATACTGGAGCGGGTCAATCCACCCGGTAGTCCGATGATGGTCCCGGTGACCATCCTTGGCCCTTACTACAGTTCCATCAGCCGGTGCCAGGATAGGTTCGTCGAAACAATAGAACGACTCAGCCCCATCACCGTCATCGTGCGTACTGCCGGCGTCGTCAGTGATGACAAAATCGTATGCGTACCGTTGCCGAACCGGAAACCACGAGTGCGAATACTGTTTGTCTGGGCTCCCATTCAACACAGTCCACTCGCCGTCAAACGGGGGGCGGTAGTCGACAGCTGACTCGAACGTCTCCGGACGCGGAAGGCGCCCACCGTGCCTGAGATAGGCGACGATAGCGCCGGCCGTCTGGAACAAGCCACGGATGGCGATAGTCGGATGAACGAGCAGGGCCAACATTTGGAGCGTCTTGAGCGGACTCGGCTCGTATCCGATTTCGATCCACGAACGCGGATCGTTCTCATCATACACCGATGTCGCTCCCTGTTCTGTTCCGGTCACCTGCCGGAGTACTGAACTGACTCGAGTCCAGAGACCACGCAGCAACGCGAGGGTTGGGGGAACAAAAAAGAAAAAGAAAAACAAGTAAAACACCTCTGCGATTTCAAACGCCCAGTGAACGTCTTGGAGCCATCCGAGAAAGCCAAGCGGTCCCAAGAGACCGAGGAGCAGTGAGATGCGAGCGACCCGATCAACGAGAGACTCCCCCGCCGAGGAATCAATAGGATGAGTCACAGATGATGTCATAGATTGTGTTGGTTCAGTGGAATTTGCCTGGTGTATGTCCCGTGGAACGCGAGCATATCGATGCCTATTGCGGTAAGCGAGAGGCCGCCGAGTCCGGTCACCAATAGGAAAATCAAGTCCCATGGCGTGCCGACGAAGCCCAGCGGGAGCGACAGTCCCAGCAAGATATTTCCGAGGCCGCTCCAGCGATACCACGCCCATCCGCCGAGGCCGTCGGTGGCCGCAACGAAATCACAGATGCCTGCTAGAGCAATCATCGAGACTTGCATGGCTAGCACCGGGGTCGCGAGCAGATTACTACCGAGCAACACGGCAGCGCCAACCGTGACGACGGTCAAGAACACGCCCAGAAGTGCGTTCAGCCGTCGCTGGTTCTGGTAGTTACTCATGGTCTCACCTGGAGAGAGTGGAGCTGTACTCATCTTGGGTCTGTCTGGAGGACAACATGGATGTCGGTCAGGGTGTCGCAGTACACATACTCAGCGTATATGAAACCAGTTTGTCAAGACTGTGGATGCTCCCTCTCATGGTTTCAATGGGAGTGGTTTTCTCCCGTTTGAGTGCATCACCTCTTTGTTTCGTTCAGGCCAGTTCACCAGGCGATCTCGGAGCAGGTCGCCTTCTGCGGTTTGTGGGTCATACCACATAGTTTTTGCGGTCAGTGAGAAGATGATTCACCCACCATACCCGAAAGTGACGGTTATACCAGTTAGATGCACCCGGACCCTATACCACCGACAATGACCGACCGAGCAATCGAGACCGAGGGACTGACGAAGCAGTACGGCGAGGTGACGGCGCTCGACTCGCTCGATATCGACGTACCGACGGGCGAGCTGTACGGCTTTCTCGGCCCGAACGGCGCGGGCAAATCCACGACCATTAACATCCTGACGGGCCAGCTCACGCCCGATTCCGGGACGGCCGAGGTCGCCGGCGTCGACCCCGTCGCCGAGCCGGTGCGCGCCCGCGAGCGCGTCGGCATCCTCCCCGAGAACGGCAAACCGCCCTACTTCCTCACCGTGCGGGAGTACTTCGACTTCGTGGCCGAGGCGCGCGGACTCGATTCCGTCGACGACCGCGTCGACCGGTGGGCCGACCGCCTCGCCTTCGAGTCGAAACTCGACACGCTGTGTACGGACCTCTCACAGGGTGAACGACAGAAGACGCTCATCACGCAGGCGTTTCTCCACGAACCCGAGGTGGTGTTCATCGACGAGCCGCTGACGAATCTCGACCCCATCATCCAAGAGCGCGCAAAGCAGTTCTTCACGACGTACGCGGAGGCGGGCAACACCGTCTTCCTCTCGACGCATTTCATCGCCACCGCCCAGGAGATGTGCACGCGGGTCGGCATCGTCAACCGCGGGAAACTGCTGGAGGAACTCGACCCCCGCGACCTCGGCGAGGAGACGCTGCTCGACCGGTTTTTCGCGACGGTCGACACCGACACCGCGGCCGTCGACCCCGCCGACTCGGCCGCGCTCGCGGGGGAGGAGTAGATGGTCTCGGTCCGGTATCTGTTCGACCAACTCCTGCGCGAGGAGTGGCGGATGCACGCCCGCCTGTTCGGCGGCTGGCGTTTTGCCGCCTTTCCCGTCTTCCTCGCCGCGCTCGCGGCCGGGACGGCGACGTTCTTCGCGCTCGCCGGCTCCGAGACGGAGACCCTGCTTGCCGGCCTTCACGTCGTCGTCGCGCTCGTCGGTCTTCAGGTCGGCTCTATCGGGCTCGTCGGTCGGGACGCGCTCGGCGACTTGCTCGGCGACGTGACGCTGCTCGTCTTCTCGGCCCGAACCCTCCCGGTGAGCGAGCGCCGGCTGCTCGCCGTCTTCGTCGTCAAAGACGTACTCTACTACGCACTCCTGTTCATCGCGCCGCTGGTCGTCGGGGTCGCGCCGCTGGTCGTCCTCACGGACCTCTCGGTCGCGGTGCTCCCGCGCCTGCTCGCGAGTGCGTGGCTCGCCTTCGCGTTCGGTGTCGGCACCTCGCTGCTGCTCGTCGGGCTTGCCACCCGGAGCCGGCTGCTCGCCGCGCTCGTCGGGGTCGCCGCCCTCGCCGGCGGTTCCCTCCGCCCGGGTCTCGTCGTCGCGTTCACGCCCTTCGGTCTCTACGCCGACCCGTCGTACTTCCGGTTCGCTGTGTCGGTCACGGTCCCGCTCCTCGCGGCGGTCGTCGGCTTCTCGCTGTTCGAGTTCGACCGGACCGGCACCACCCGGACGGCGGGCAATCAGTTCCGCCGGCTCACCGGCCTGTTCGGCGCGCGCGACGAGCAAGGGCTCCTCGCGAAGTCCCTGCTCGACGTAGCTCGCTCCTCGGGCAGCCTCTGGAAGGTCCTCCTTTCCCAGGGGCTCATCTTCGGGGTCGTCGCGATTCTGCTCGGCTACATCCCCGATATCCTCGTCGGAGTTCGCCCCTCGCCCGGTCTCACCCTCGGGTCCGTCCTCGCGCTCGGGGCCTTCACCACCTACAACTGGCTGTGTCAGTACGACGACGCGGCCTTCTTCGGGACGTACCCAATCGACCTCGCGCGAGTGTTCGAGGCGAAGCTGTGGGCGTTCTTCCTGCTCGCGGTTCCGGCGGGTGGCTTCTACCTCGCGCTCGGGACGGTCGTCTTCGGGCCGACATCGCTGCTCGTCGGTGCGACGGTGTACGTCCCCGTCGCAGTCTACGTCTTCGGCGTGACGGCCTACGTCGCCGGGCTTCGACCCACGGAACTGCTGTTCGACACGCCCGTCTTCATGCTCTTTTCGGGCGCGGTGATGGCCGTGTTGCTCCCGCTCGTCGTGCTCGCCATCGCCTACCCGCTCGCGCCGACACGCATCTCCGTTGCGGCCGTCGGGCTGTCGCTCGTCGCCGGGCTGCTCGGGGTCGTTGGCTATCGCCGGGCGGGGCCGAAGTGGACCCGGCGCGCGCGTGCAGGCGACCTCTGAGGGCGGCCGATACCACTAACACCGCGGTGTGTGATAGAATGCGTATGAGCGACGAGCCGCGTGCGACGGCACCCTCTGAGACGCCCGTCGCGCTCACGATTGCCGGTAGCGATTCCGGCGGGGGCGCGGGAATTCAGGCCGACACGAAGACCATCGAGGCGACCGGTGCGTTCGCCACGAGCGTCCTCACCGCCGTCACCGCACAGAACACGCAGGGTATCGAGGGGTCACACCTCGTCCCGAACGACGACATCGCCGCCCAGTACGACGCGGTCATGGACGACTTCGACGTGCGTGCCGCCAAGACGGGGATGCTCGCGACCGCCGACACCGTCGAGCAGGTGGCCCGGTTCGTCCGCGAGGCCCCGTTCCCGGTCGTCGTCGACCCCGTCATGGTCGCCACCGCCGGCGACCGCCTGCTCTCGGAGGATGCCGAGGAGTCGTACGAATCCCTCGTCGCCGCCGCCACGCTCGTCACCCCGAACACCGACGAGGCGGCCGTCCTCACCGGGCTCGACCCCGACGGTCCCGACGAACAAATCGAGGTCGGCGAACGCCTGCTCAACATGGGCGCGGGCGCGGCCCTCGTGAAGGGTGGTCACGGCACCAACGAAATCGTCCACGACGTGCTCGTCACGCCAGAGGGTTCCGAAATCTTCTCTCACCCCCGCGTCGACACCGACGCCACTCACGGCTCCGGGTGTACCCTCTCGGCTGCCATCGCCGCCCGACTCGCGCAGGGCGAGGGACTCGTCTCCGCGGTCGAGGCCTCGGTTACGTTCATGGAGCGGGCCATTCGCTACCACCACGACGTGGGTCACGGTCCGGGAACGGTGAATCACCTCGTCGCGCTCGGCAACGAGTCGGCACGCGAGCCGACTCGCGAACACGTCACCGACCTCGAACACCGACTGGAAGACGTCGATACCACCGGTGTCGCTGCCGCGACACCCTACGCCGAGAACAGCCGCGACATCGTGGAAGCGGGCGGGGAGTCGTTCGGCACGAGCGACATCGCAGCCACCTTACTCGCCGTCCGTGAGCCGCTTCCGACCGCACGCTTCGTCGTGCGCGTCCCGACCGAAACCGCGACTCACCTCGGCGAGGCGGCCGTCCCGACGACCGACCACCCCGAACAGGGTGACTTCGACCGGCCGGTCGTCGCCGTACTTGACGGCGAGGACGCGCTGTTCGTCGGGGTGGAACGCGACGGGCTGGCGAAGACGATACGGGCCGCGACGGACGCCTGAGACCCCTGCGACCGAAGGAGTGTTACGGTCTCGTGCCCTTCATCGTGTAATGGGAGTCCACTCCGCGCCACTCGACGTGAGCGCCCGCCGCGAGGAGTTTCCGATCTTGGACCGCGAGTTCGACGGCACGCCGCTCGTGTATCTCGACAACGCCGCCACCTCACAGACCCCGAAACGCGTCGTCGAGTCGATCACCGATTACTACTACGAGTACAACGCCAACGTTCACCGCGGCATCCACAACCTGAGCCAGGAGGCCTCTATCGCCTACGAGGAGGCCCACGACACCGTCGCCGACTTCATCGGCGCGGCCGGCCGCGAGGAAATCGTCTTCACCAAGAACACCACCGAAGCGATGAACCTCGTCGCGTACGCGTGGGGGCTCAACGAACTCGGTCCCGGCGACGAGGTCGTCCTCACGGAGATGGAACACCACGCCTCGCTCGTCACGTGGCAACAAATCGCGAAGAAGACGGGCGCTGAGTGTCGCTACATCCCCATCACCGACGACGGCCGTCTCGACATGGACGCCGCCCGTGAGCTCATCACCGACGACACCAAGATGGTGAGTGTCGTCCACGCGTCTAACACGCTCGGCACCGTCAACCCCGTTGCCACGCTCGCCGATATCGCCCACGACCACGACTCGTACATCTTCGTCGACGGCGCGCAGTCGGCCCCGCACATGGCCGTCGACGTGCAGGACATCGACTGTGACTTCTTCGCCTTCTCCGCCCACAAGATGTGTGGGCCGACCGGAATCGGCGCGCTCTACGGCAAAGAAGAGATTCTCGACGCCATGGAGCCGTATCTCTACGGCGGCGACATGATTCTGAAGGTCACCTTCGAGGACACCGACTTCAACGAGCTGCCCTGGAAGTTCGAGGCCGGCACGCCCTCTATCTCGGAAGGCATCGCCTTCGCCGAGGCCGTCGAGTACATCGAAGACGTCGGCATCGACCGCATCCACGACCACTCGACCGACCTCGCGGCGTACGCCTACGAGCGCCTCTCCGAGCACGACGACGTGGAAATCTACGGGCCCGGTCCCGACGAGCGCAGCCCGCTCGTCGCGTTCAACATCGACGGTCTCCACGCTCACGACCTCGCGTCCATCGTCAACGACTACGGGGTCGCGATTCGCGCCGGCGACCACTGCACCCAGCCGCTCCACGACGTGCTCGGTGCCAGCGCCTCAGCTCGCGCGTCCTTCTACCTGTACAACACCCGCGAGGAAGTCGACGCGCTCGTCGAGGCCGTCGACGAGGCGCGCCAGATTTTCGCCTGAGAACCTTTTCCAGCCGAGTGGTGCGCGAAGCGCACCACTCGGCTGCAAAACGTTCATGAAAAACGCAGCCGGCGCTCACTTCGTTCGCGCCGGTGACTGAACAGCAGTAGTTGTCGAAATATCGTCTCTAAATTAGCTTCACTCGCTTTCCTCACCGCGCAGGAGCCGCGAGGCGCCGACGACACCGCCGGCCAGCGCCGCGAGCACGCCGAAGCCGGGCTGGCTCCCGCTCGTCTCCGTCGCCGATTCGGTGGCGGTCGCGGTCTCCGTTGCCGTCGGCTCCGCCGTCTGGGTTGCCGTCGGCTCCGGCGTCGCCGTCGGTGTCGGGGTGGGTGTCGGCGTCAGCGTCGACACCTGATTCACCGTCGAGTTCGTGTTGCCGGGCCAGGCACCCAGCTCCGCGGGCGCGGTCTCCTCGCCCGACGGCTCCGGGAACACGTACAGCTGTGCCGGGAACGACTCCCCGCCGCTGGTCTGGCCACCCATCGAGGAGGCGACGAAGCCACCCTCGTTCGGGACGGCCGCCCAGAACTGCGCCTCGTCCGGCTGCCGGTACTCGCCGACGACCTGCGGGTCGGTCACGTCCGAGAGGTCGTACACCTTCGCGCCCCCGTAGTAGAAAGAGGCGTAGAGGCGGTCGCCGCGCCAGCGGATGTTGTGGGCGGTGGAGCGTCGGTTGTCTTCGAGCACCGGCGGCGCAAGCGACTGGACCCGGCGTGGATTCTCCATATCCGAGATGTCCCAGACGGCGATACCGGCCGGTGCACCGCTGGTCTCCGTCTCCGGGGAGTCGAACGCCTCGTGTCCGACGGCCACGAGCGGACGGTCGGGATGCGGCGCGGCGACGTGGTGGTTGGCCGGCATCTCGACGTACTGGGTCGTGTTGCCCGTCTCCCGTTCGGCCAACTCCGACTGGGAGAGCCCGCCGATTTTCCCCTCGGCGGTCATCGCCGCGGGGTCGCTGGCGTCGATACGCCACGTCCCGGCGTCCCACTGTGAGGTGTACAGCGTGTCGCCGTCGGCGTAGATGTCGTGGCTGATTCGGTAATACTGCCACACGTCGCTCCAGCCGTCACCGGCGTCGATCACAGACCACCGGCCGAGTTCCGTCCCGTCGGTCGCGTCGTAGGCGATAATCGGTGAGTCGGGGGCGATGCCGGCGGCCGTCGCGTACACGGTCGTCCCGGACACCGCAGCGTTGTGGATGCCGTGGTCCGTGGGGATGAACCGCTGTTGGGTCGGACTCGTCGGGTCGCTCACGTCGAAGACGACGATACCGTTGAGCGCGTCGCCCGGCCCGTTGATGCGACCGGCGAGCGCTAATACGCCGTCGTTGTACACGCAGTCCGCGTAACTGGAGATCGGACCACTCTCGCGGTCGGCGAGCAGCTCGCGGCGGCGGGCGACTACCTCGCCGGCGTCGGTGTCGACGACGACGATGCCGTCACCGACGGCGATGAACGCGTGAACCCCGTCGTCGGCCATGGTGACCTCCCGGGTCCCGGGTGCTTCGACGGTGTGTGTCGGTTCGAGCGCCTGCTGTCGTGTCGCTGTCGCGGGCCCGACGCCGGTGACGCCGGCTGCCGCCGCGACGCCGAGCGCCGACAGCACCGTCCGCCGTGTCATGGAGGGGCGTGTCATACACCCATCAGTGTCTCTCACCATATTTGTATCTTTCTGACAGTTCCGACGCAGGACAACCCTTTTGACCGTGATTCCCCAATAAATCGTATCATGGGAACTGGCTCCGATATGTATCGCCAGCAGATTCTTGACCACTACAAGAATCCACGCAACTACGGCGATGTAGACGACGCGACGTTCGAACACGTCGGCGAGAACCCGATGTGTGGCGACACGATCAAGCTGTTCGTGAATCTCGAGGACGACGACGAGACTATCGCCGGGATCTCGTTCATCGGCGACGGCTGTGCCATCTCGCAGGCGTCCGCGAGTCTCCTCTCGACGGAGCTACAGGGGATGACGCTCGAGGCGGTCCGGGATATGGACCGCGACGACATCGTCGAGATGCTCGGCGTCGAGATTTCGCCGATGCGCATCAAGTGTGCCGTGCTCGCGGAGAAGGTCGTCCAGGACGGCGCTGCCATCTACGTCGGCGACAAGGAACTCGACGAGACGACGACGGAAACGTAGCCGGTCGGCTGTCCGGGGATTTTTGCTCACACCGGTGTTCGCTGCGGTATGCACGTCGCCGTCGTCGGAGCCGGTAGTCTCGGCTCACTGCTTGGGGGGCTGCTCGCACGCGAGCATAGGGTCACGCTCGTCGGACGTGACCCCCACGTCAGCGCGATTCGCGAACACGGGCTTCGCGTGACTGGCGTCGTCGACCTGACTATTTCCCCTGACGCCGACACGACTGCCCCCGCGCGGTGTGACCTCGCGCTCGTGACGACGAAGGCGTTCGACACGGCGGGTGCCGCGGCCACGCTCGCCGACACCGACGCCGGCTGTGTGGTCTCACTCCAGAACGGACTCGGCAACGAGACTGTCCTCCGTGACCGACTCGACTGTCCGGTGCTCGCCGGCACCTGCACCTACGGGGCGCGACGCAGTGACCCCGGCGTCGTCGCCTGTACCGGGGAGGGAACCGTCACCGTCGGCGATCCGGACGGCGGGCCGAGCGAGTGGGCCGACCGCGTCGCCGACGCGTTCACAGCGGCCGATATCGACGCGACGGCCAGCGACGAGATGCCGCTGCTCGTGTGGCAGAAGCTCGCGGTCAACGTCGGCATCAACGCGACGACCGCGCTCGCCCGCACGGAGAACGGCGCACTCCTCGACGGGCCGGCGAGTTCGGTCGCGGCGGCCGCGGCCCGCGAGACGGCGACCGTCGCCCGCAGCGAGGGCGTCGACCTCGCCGACGAGACGGCGACCGACGCGGTCGAGCGGGTCGCCCGAAACACGCGCGCGAACCGGTCGTCGATGCTGCAGGATATCGATGCACGACGCCGGACCGAAGTCGACGCCATCGTCGGCCCGGTCGCGGACCACGCGGAGCCGACGCCGGTCGCCGCCACGCTCGCCGGCTTACTCCGGGCGTGGGAGGCCGAACGCGGTCTCCGGTGAGAATAAGTGACCCCCCGTGTTACAGGCTCCCATGTGGGGACGCCGCGACCGCTCGACGCAGGTGACCTGTATCGCCTGTGGCGAGACGGTCGCCCGCTCTGACGCCCGCGAGTACGACAAACACGGGGACCGTTACACCCGCCGAGAGAAGGAGTTCGAGTACCTGTGTAAGAGCTGCTACCGCGACACCGACCACCAGCCGCGGGGCGACCTCGAGACCGTTCTCGAAGAAAGCGGTGCCGGCCAGTGTGACCGCTCGGAGTTCCTCGCCCGCTACACCGACCTCGCTACCGAGTCCAGACAGGAAAGCGAGCGGTGACCGGCCGCGTCGCCGGACCGAGCCGGCAGCGTCTTCTCACCGGCGAGGGTGTCCTGCTCGCTGGCGCACGGGTGCGACGGAACGCCTAACTGACGGCCCGTCCAACGTCGTTCATGACCGACGATTCGCCCAAGCCCGGCAGCGCCGAGGCTCAGGGTCCCGTTCAAATCGACGAGGAGCTGGACCGCCACCTCCAGAACAAACGCGAGGAGCTGTTCGAGGAGTTCGAGCTTCGCGACACCTTCCCCAGTGAGGTGATTCGCGAGGCCGACGAGCGCACGACCGATATCGACGCCGAAATTCAGTCGGAAATCGACGAGGACTACCGGACGGACTGTCGTGACCTGACGACCTGCACCATCGACCCCGCCGACGCACAGGACTTCGACGACGCCGTCTCCATCGCGAAGACCGACGACGGCGACTACAAGCTGTGGGTCCACATCGCCGACGTGACCCACTACGTCCAGCCGGGGACGGCGATGTGGGAGGAAGCGCTCGAGCGGGGCAACACCGTCTACCTGCCGGGGTACACGATGCACATGCTCCCGCCGATGCTCGCGGAGACGGTCTGCTCGCTCGTCCCGAACGAGGACCGACTCGCTCACACCGTCGAGATAACCATCGACGGCGAGACGTTCGCCAACGAGTCAATCGACATCTACAAATCCGTCATCCACTCCGACGAGCGGCTCACCTACGCACAGGCGGAGGACCGACTCGACGACCCCGACGCCGAGTTACACGAGGAACTCACGCTCGTCCACGAGCTCGCCGACCAGCTCCACGAGCGCCGGAAGGAGGACGGCTCGCTCGTCTTGAATCCGCGCCGCGACCGCGCACACACCATCATCGAGGAGTGTATGCTGAAGGCGAACAAGGCCGTCACCCACGAACTCCAGTGGGTGCGCAGTCTGGAGGCCATGTTCCGCGTCCACCCCCAGCCCACCCCCGACGAGTGGGACGAGGCGCTGCGCGAGATTCAGGACTTAGACGGCGTCTCGATTCCCGGTAGCTCGTGGGAAGACCCGCGGAAGGCCGTGAACGCGACGCTCGAACAGGCACCCGGTCGCCAACTCGACCAGATTCAGTGGGCCGTGATGAAGGTGATGCCGCGCGCGAAGTACATGTCCGACCCCTTCGGCGGCCACCACGCGCTCAACTTCGAGGTGTACGGCCACTTCACCTCCCCCATCCGCCGGCTGTCTGACCTCGTGAACCACTGGATTATCTATCAGGACGAGACGCCAGAAGGCGTCGTGCTCGCCGACCTGTGCGACCACGCGAGCAAGCGACAGAAAGCCGCGGAGACCTGCGAGCGCATCTACAAAGACTTCCTCCAGGAGGTCGGGCTGGACCCCGACGCGGTCAACAACCGTGGCCTCGAGGTCGTGGAGGATGCCGACCCCGAGGACCTCGACCGGTCGGCCGGCGAGGTCAGCCCGGAAGCGTTCAACTAGACCGTCGTCGGTCGACGCCCGCTCGCCCCGTTGTCGTGCGTGTCAGTATCACGCAAGGACTTTTCTCGTCTCCCCATCGGGACGTTGGTATGAGCTGGACGCTCACGGTGCCAGACGCGAGCTACGAGACCGCACGCCGCGAGTTCGAGTGGTCGATTCCCGACGACTACAACCTCGCTGCGGACCTCGTTGGGAAACACGACCCCGAGCGGCCGGCGCTGTACGAACAGCTCCCCGACGGGACCGAGACCACCTACACGTTCGGCGACCTCGACCGGCAGTCCGACCGCGTCGCGGCCGCCCTCCGCGAGCGCGGAGTCGAGCGTGGCGACCGCGTCGGCGTCGTGCTCACCCAGACGGTCGAGAACCCGCTGGTCCATCTCGCCTGCTGGAAACTCGGTGCGGTATCGCTCCCGCTGTCAGTGCTGTTCGGTCCCGACGCGCTGGCGAGCCGTCTCCGAGACAGCGGTGCGGTCGCCGTCGTCGCAGCCGCCGACAGACACGACGCAATCGCTGAGGCGATGACCGACTGTCCCGACCTCGATACGCACGTCGAACGGGGGGAGACGGCAACTGGCGACGCGATACCGTTCGCCGACCTGCTCGATGCCCCGGACGCGATTGAGACGGTCGAGACGACGCCGGAGACGCCGGCGACTATCATCTACACGAGCGGCTCGACCGGGCCGCCGAAGGGCGTGCTCCACACGCACAGCGTCTGGGTCGCTCACTGCCCCTCCTTCCAGCTCTACTTCGAACTCGACCCGACAGGGGTGTTCTGGACGCCGGCCGACTGGGCGTGGATCGGTGCGCTCGGCGACCTGCTGTTTCCCGCGTGGCACTACGGGCAGCCGGTCGTCGGCGCACCGACCGGGGAGTTCGACCCCGAGTGGGCGTACGCGCTCATGGAGCGGTACTCGGTGACGAACGGCTTCCTCCCGCCGACCGCGATACGGATGTTGATGGACGTGTCCGCCGACAGCTACGACCTCGCGCTGTCGGCCATCTGCTCTGGCGGCGAGCCGCTCACGCCCGAGATACTCGACTGGGCGGACGAGGAACTCGGCGGCGTCCTAATCAACGAACTGTACGGCCAGACGGAGGCGAATATCTTCATCGCCAACTGTCGGTCGTGGTTCGAGACACGGGCCGGGAGTATGGGGAAGCCAGTCCCCGGCCACGAGGCCGCACCGATCGACCCCGAGACGGGCGAGCGCCGCCCCGACGGCGAGGTCGGCGAGCTGGCTATCAAACGTGAGGGGGACCCGATCGTCTTCGAGCGATACTGGAATCAGCCCGAGAAGACCGCCGCGGCGACGGTTGATGCACCGGACGGTGGAACGTGGCATCTCACCGGCGACCTCGGCTGGCGCGACGAGGACGGCTACTTCTGGTTCAAATCGCGTGCCGACGATGTCATCATCACCGCCGGCTACCGGGTCGGTCCCGGCGAGGTGGAGCAGGCGATACTGGACCACCCTGGCGTGGCACAAGTCGGTGTCGTCGGCGTGGACGATGACCTCCGCGGCGAGAAGATTGCGGCGTTCGTCCAGCCCACCGACGACGCCACTGCCGGAGACGCGCTGCGCGGGGAGATTCGCGCCCTCGTGCGCGAGCGACTGGCGAAACACGAGTACCCACGCGAGATACAGTTCCGTGCGGAGTTGCCCCAGACGACGACCGGAAAAATCAAGCGACGAGAGCTGGGCGAGTAGTTACTCGCCGCGGGAGTCGAGCCACGAGCGAACCTGTTTCGGCGCACCGATGACGCCGTTGGCGACGAACAGCACGACCAACAGCAGGAGGAGGCCGAAGCTGAACTGCCAGTACGCCTCCAGCATCTCGAAGCGGCTGATGAACCACCGGAGGTACCGGTAGCTGAACGCGCCGACAAGCGGTCCGAAGAAGGAGTACGGGCCGCCGATGACGGTCATCAACACCGGCTCCGCCGAGAACGCCCAGTAGGCGTACCGGGGCGTGACGTTCGTGAACAGCGGGATGAGCAGTCCGCCCGCCAACCCGGAGAAACCGCCCGAGAGGACGAACGTCACCCACGAGTGCCGCGTGATGTTGATACCGAGTGCGCTCGCACGCTCCGGATTCTCACGAATCGCCTTACACACCGTCCCGAACGGCGACTTGACGATGCGGTACAGCAGATACATCGTCACCGCGAAGATGGCGATGGTGAAAAAGTAGTAGGCGAACGGGTCGGCGATGTCCACGAGCGTGAACGTGAAGCCGAACAGGTCCACCTCACCGAGGGTGAAGGTCAGCCCGTCCGAACCGTTGGTGAACGTGCCGTTGCCCATCCCCAAGAACTCGAGGAGCGTCCCGATGATGTCCTGGTTCGCAATGGCGTAAATCGCCATCGTGAACGAGAGGGTGATCATCGCGAAGTAGATCTCCTCGAGCTGGACGGCGAGATAGCCGATTGCCATCGCTACCAACACGGTGACGAGTATCGCGAGCACGAGTCCGAACAGCCACGTCGCGAGCACGCTCGCCCCGCCGAACAGCTCGCCGAAGCCGAGCATCGGTCCGACCGTCTGGACGGTCTTCGCCATCGTGTAGCCGGCGACGGCAAAGAACATCCCGTGTCCGAACGAGAGCAGCCCGGTGTAGCCGTACAACAGGTTAAACGCCGTCGCGAAGATGCCGAAGATGAGCACCTCCGCGAGCAACCCCGTCTGGAACGGCCCGAGGATGAACGGCGCGACGACGAGCAGGAGCAGCCCGGCACCGACGAGCAGCCGCTCGTTGCCCTCGACGGCCGGCGCTGAATCGAGTGCTCCGCTCATCTACATTCCGGGGCCGAGACCGCTCCCGTCGAGCAGTTCCAGCGATTCGTCGCGGGTGATGGTGTACTTCTGGATGTCGGCGAGTCCGGCACCGTCGTACGGAACGTCCACGTCGAAGCTCGTCGTGCCGAGCGTCACCGGAGCCTGCGCCTGGTGGCTGTCGGCGTCGTAGGTGACGGGACCGCGCGGGTCCTCCTCGAAGGTGAACCCTTCTAGCTCGGAGATGATGTCGTCGGAGTTGAGCGAGCCGACCGACTCGATGACCTGCTTGTACGTCTGGACTGCGCCCCACGTCTGCCCGCCGGTGAAGCCCGGAATCGATGGGACGTTCTCGTCGGCGTACATCGACTCGTACTTGTCGAGGAACGCCTGATTGTACTCGTTGTCGTATGCGGTCGGCCAGTACCATCCGGACAGGTGAATCCCTTCGGGCGTGGTGTCACCGAGCGCGCTGAACACCGTCGGGTCCGCGCCGATGGTGTCGAACACGTCCTCCACCTCGTCGAACAGCCCCTGCTCTGCGGCCTGTGACATGAACGTCGTCGAGTCGCCGGCCCAGAAGCTCGTAAAGACGAGGTCCGGGTCGTTGCTCAACACGGAGTTGATCTGTGGCGTCATGTCGCTTGCACCCAGCGACGGGAACTCGCTGGCGACGTACTCGTGGTCGACGCCCAGCCCTTCCGAGTAAGCCTTGAAATACTCCCAACACTGCTCGCCGTAGGCGTAGTCCGGTCCCATGTTCGCGACCCGCATCGCGCCGTAGTTGTCGGCGATGAACTTCGCGATGCCGTAGGTCATGTGCGAGGTGTTCGCGGTCGACCGGAAGATGTTCGGCTTGAGTGCCGCCTTCCCGTCGTCGCTCTCGTAGTAGTCGCCGTACGCCTCCGTATCGAACTCCGTGATATACGGTGTCCCGATATCGGTGGCGATGAACGGCACGCCCAGCGACTCGATGGTTGGGGCCGTCGCCAATCCGACACCCGAAGAGGTGATGCCGATGAGCAGGTCGGAGTTGTCCTCCTGCACCAGGCTCCGAATCGTCTGTGCCGGCTGGCTGCCGTGGTCGCGAATCGTGATCTCCACGTCGTTGCCGTTGATTCCCCCGTTCTCGTTGATGTCGTCGACCGCGGCCCGCGCCGCGTTCTCTGAGGAGGTTCCCAGCGCCTGCGCCAGCCCGGAGATGAGGTAGATTCCACCGATTCTGACGGTGTCACCGCCCCCGCCGCTACAGCCGGCCAACGCCACCGCGGTTCCCGTCCCCGCGGCAGCGAGGAAACTCCGCCTGTTCACTCGTCCACTACTTGTCTTGCCAGCACCGTCACTGTGTTTCATGTGGTCACTTCCCATGCTACGACCGAATATGCAGGAATAGTATTTATATTCTATGCAGGAATTGTGTCATGACGGGAGAACATCGGGACGTAAGGTTTAATCATATTGTGTTGGAGTGGTACGGTATGGTATCCCAAGGGTTGGTTTTCGACCAGATAATCACGGGGCTGTCCATCGGTGGGCGGCTCTTTCTCATCGCTGTGGGGTTGAGTCTCATCTTCGGCGTCCTCGACGTCTTGAACTTCGCACACGGGGCGCTGTTCATGATCGGCGCGTACATTGGCGTCGTCGCGATCCAGTCAGTCGCCGGGGGGTTCTGGCTCGGGCTGGTGGCGGCCGCGGTCGGTGCCGGACTCGTCGGCGTCTTGATCGAGGTCGGTGCGATCCGTCGCGTCTACCACCGCGAGGAGCTGGACCAGCTGCTCGTCACCTTCGCGTTCGTGTTGATACTCACAGACGTGGTCCGGTTCGTCTTCGGGACCGGGCAGAAAGTCGTCGACCCGCCGGCGCTGCTGGCCGGAAGTATCCGGCTCACGGAGAGTCTCGCCCTGCCGGCCTACCGCGGCTTCGTCATCCTCGTGTCCGTGCTCACCCTCGGTGCCATCTTCCTCGTGCTCCGGACGACCAACATCGGTCGGCTGGTGCGGGCCACTTCCTCGGACCGCGACATGGCCGCGCTCATGGGTGTGAACGTCCCACGGCTCTACACGCTCGTCTTCTTCGTCGGCGCGGCACTCGCCGGACTCGGCGGTGCACTCGCGGCACCGACGCTCTCGATTACCTCCAGTCTCGGCGACCAGGTCATCATCCGGGCGTTCGTCATCGCGGTCATCGGCGGGCTCGGCTCCTTCGGTGGCGCGTTCGTGGGCGCGTATATCGTCGGGATTACTATTGCCGTGGGGAGTCTCGTCGTCCCCGGCGCGGGTGAACTCATCCCGTTCGTGGCGATGATCGCCGTGTTACTCGTCAAGCCGGAGGGGCTGTTCGGGGGTGCTGAAGCATGAGTTCGGTGCTCGAAACCGAGGAGCTCCGCCGGCAGTTCGGCCGGCTCGTCGCCGTCGACGACGTGAACGTCTCAATCGAGGCCGACGAGATTACGAGCATCATCGGGCCGAACGGCGCGGGCAAGACCACCTTCTACAATCTGCTCACCGGCCGATTGGAGCCGACGAGCGGATCGGTCCGGCTCCGGCCCCGCGACAGCGAGGCAGACCTCATCGACGTGACCGACAAGCCACCCCACGAGATTGCCTCGCTCGGGCTCTCGCGTGGCTTCCAGATCAACAACGTCTTCGACGGGCTGACCGTCGGCGAGAACCTCCGTATCGCCCGTATCAGCCGCGACGGTCGCACCCTCGATTTCCGTGCGGTTGCCGACACCGACGACGACCTCGCCGAGGGCGTCCGGGACATCGCCGACCTGGTCGACGTCACCGACATCCTCGACACCGAGTGTGCGAACCTTTCGCACGGTGACAAGCGGAAGGTCGAAATCGCGCTCGCGCTGGCGACCGACCCCTCTATCGTCCTGCTGGACGAGCCGACCGCGGGGATGAACGCCACCGAGACGGCGCGGATGGTGGAGCTGGTCGAGCGACTCGACGACGAGACCGACACCACCTTCGTCATCACCGAACACGACATGGAGGTCGTGCTCGGCATCTCCGACCGGATTCTCGTCCTCGACAATGGTGAACTCATTGCCGACGGGGCTCCCGACGAGGTGTTGGCCGATTCGCGCGTCCGCGAGGCGTATCTCGGGCTGGACGAGGACGAGGAACTGGAGGCGTCGCCAGAGCGTGGCGAGGCCGAGGAGACCGGAGGTGAGTCGGCGTGAGCCTGCTCGAACTCTCCGACGTGAACGGCTTCTACGGCAACAGCCACGTCCTGTTCGATCTGAATATCGACATCGAGCACAACGAGGTGGTGACGCTGCTGGGCCGCAACGGTGCCGGCAAGACCACTACGCTCCGCACGATTACCGGCACGATTCCCCGCCGCGAGGGAGGTATCACCTTCGACGGCGACGACATCTCCGAGGAGTCCGTCGACCAGATTTCGAACCGGGGTATCAAACTCGTTCCAGAGGCCAGACGCATCTTCCCGACGCTCACCGTCCACGAGAACATGCAGGTGGCCCGCGACATGTCCAAAGGCCGCGAGCCACGGCCTGTCGAGGAGATGTACGAGGTGTTCCCCATCCTCGATGAGCTTCGAGAGAACCGCGGTCGCAACCTCTCTGGCGGTGAACAACAGATGCTCTCGGTCGCGCGTGCGCTCATCCAGAGCCCCGACCTCCTCCTGTTGGACGAGCCGACCGAGGGGCTCGCGCCGGTCATCGTCGACGACCTCTACGACGTGCTCTCGGAGGTCGTCGAACAGGACGTGACCGTGCTCATCACCGAACAGAACGTCGACTTCGCGCTCGACTTGGCAGAACGGGCCTACATCATCGACAAGGGAGCCAACGCGTGGGAAGGGACCGTCGACGAACTCGAACAGCGACAGGACCTCCTCGACGAGTATCTCTCCGTCGGCGCAACCGACGCAGAGTAGTCAGGCCGTCTCGGCCCGGCTCCCGTCGTCGGTCTCGACGACCGTGTCCTTCCACGTTCCGCGGGTGAACCACGCCACCGCAGCGACCGCCCCGACGATATTGCCCAGCGCCATTCCGATCCAGATGCCGGTCGCACCCAGCCCGAGGGTGAAGGTGAGCAGATACACCGTCGGGACGCGGCCGAGCCACAGCGCGGTCAACGAGAAGGCCAGCGCTGTCCTGGTGTTTCCGGCACCGCGATACGCCCCGAGAACGACCTGTAACACGCCGATGAAGGCGAACTCGACGGTCCGGATCCGGAGATACTGCACCCCGTTCTCGATTGTCGCGGTCGCGTCCGCGGTCGTCGAACTGATGAACACCGAGACGATTGGCTCGGCGAAGACGAGCGCGACGACGGCGACGCCGGCCATCACGACCGCGCCCGTCGTGGCCGCGAGTTTCACCGCGCGCTCTGCCCGGTCCCCCCGGCCCGCGCCGAGGTTCTGCCCGACCATCGTGTTCGTCGCCCGCCCCAATCCCATCGCGGGGAGGAAGACCAGCGAGATGAGCCGATTACCGAGCCCGTAGGCCGCCACGACCGGCGGGGCGAAGGAGGCGACCATCGCGGTCAGGGTTATCATCGCCAGCGCGCTCGTCGACTGTTCGAGCGCGGAGGGGGCACCGATGTTGACGATGCGTTTCACCCACTTCCGTTCGAGCCTGAGATACGCGATCTTGAGCTGGGGACCGACGGCCAGCCGGAAGAGGATGAACAGCCCGATTGCCGTGGCGACGACCCGCGAGAGCAGGGTCGCGACCGCCGCACCCTCGACGCCCATCGCCGGGAAATCGAGCGGGCCGACGTCCCACCCGAAGATGAACAGCGGGTCGAGCACGACGTTGAGGACGACCGTCACGAACATGACGGCCATCGGAATCCGGGTGTTGCCGTAGCCGCGCATCAGCGCCGAGAAGACGAAGAAGCCGAACAGGAACGGCGTTCCGAGGAAGAACACCCGCATGTAGTCGCTCGCCAGCGGGATGACCAACCGCGCGGTCTCGGAGTCCGCCGGGAGCAGTCCCAACAGGAGGTCGGTCGAGAGATAGCCGACTGCCCCGACGACGACGGCGATGACGGTGACGAACGCGAGCGTCTGGCTGGCGGCCTTGCTGGCGTCCTCGTCGCCGCCCGCGCCGGTGTACTGGGCGACGAGCGTACTCCCGGCCACGGTGAGTCCGCCGCCGACTGACAGGAACAGGAAGATGAGCGGAAACGCGAGCGAGAGGGCACCGACCGCCGCCGACGGGTAGGCCGTCCGGCCCAGCCAGATGGTGTCGGCGATGTTGTACGCGACCTGCAGCAGTTGCGTGACGACGATGGGCCACGCGAGCGTGAACAGCGGTCGCACCAGACTCCCCTCCGTGATGCTCGAATCGGTGGAGTCGGCGCTCATACCTACCGTCGGCTACCGGATGGGATGACACCTTCGTTTCGGTCGATTGTCACGCTATCGCGTGACACACCCGACGACCGGGAGCCTTACCTGCCGGCCCTCGAACCGACGTGTATGCACCTCGGCGTTATCGGACTCGGACGGATGGGACGTATCGTCGCCGACCGCGTCGTCGATTCCGGCCACGACGTGACTGCCTTCGACGTGAGCGAGGACGCGCTCGCCGACGCCCGCGACGCCGGCATCGGTACCGCCGACTCGATTCCCACCCTCGCAGACGCGCTCGGCGAGGAGAAGCGCATCTGGCTGATGGTTCCCGCCGGCGACCCGGTCGACGCCGCGCTCGACGAACTGGAGCCGTCACTCTCCGAGCAGGACATCGTCGTCGACGGCGGCAACAGCCACTTCGAGGACTCGACGCGTCGCGCCGAGTCGACCGCCGCCCGGTATCTCGACTGTGGCACCTCGGGCGGCCCGGCCGGCGCAGAGCTGGGCTTCTCGCTCATGGTCGGTGGTCCCGAGGGAGCCTACGAGACGATGACGCCGGCCTTCGACGCCATCGCCACCGGTCCCGAGGGTCACGACCGGATGGGACCGGCCGGCAGCGGCCACTACGTGAAGATGGTCCACAACGGCGTCGAGTACGCGCTGATGCAGGCGTACGGCGAGGGGTTCGAACTGCTCCACGAGGGGCGATACGACCTCGATCTGGAGGCCGTCGCGCGAACCTGGAACAACGGCGCAGTCATCCGGTCGTGGCTGCTCGAACTCTGCGAGGAGGCGTTCCGCGAGGAAGGGACCGACCTCGGTGACGTGGCCGACCACGTCGCCGGCGGCTCGACCGGCACCTGGACCGTTCAGGAGGCGCTCGAACAGGAGGTCGCCGTGCCGCTCATCTACGACGCGCTCGGCGAGCGGTTCGACTCACGCACCCGAGCGAAGTTCTCTCGCCGGCTGGCCAACCGGCTCCGGTACGGGTTCGGTCGCCACGAGGTCGCCCGCGAGTGACACGGCTCAGTTGACCATCGTCGGCTGAAACGAGACGCCGTGCAACACGAGGCGAGCGCCCCCGTCCGCGCTGTCGGTGATCTCCAACTCCCACCCGTGGGCCGAGGCGATTCGCTCGACGATCGTGAGTCCAAGTCCCATGTTCCCCGCCTCCGTCGTGAAACCGGATTCGAACACTAGCTCGCGGTCCTCCTCGGGGATGCCGGTGCCGTCGTCCTCGAAGTAGAGGCTCCCGTCGGCTGTCCCCACGGCACAGGTGGTGGCCGGTCCACCGTGGGTAATGGCGTTTGAAATCAGGTTTTCGAACAGCTGCTGGAGCCGGTCAGGGTCTCTCTCGATCTGTTTTGACCGTCTATCCGGAGGGTCGCCTCCTTCGTGTCGACCATGTTCCACGCCGACTGGACGACCTGGCTGAACGGCACCGTCGTGGTGTCCTCGATTCGCAGGGGTTGGTCCGCCAGGACGTTCGTCTGGTCGATGAGCGTGTCCATGCGGCCGGGTGCCTGTTCGACGTTGTCGATGTGTGATGCGTCGTCGTCCTCCCGATAGAGGTCGAGCGAGCCCCGCGCGACGTTCAGCGGATTCCGGATGTCGTGTGAGATGAGGTCCCTGATGTTCTTCAACTGCGTGTTGCGCTGTTCGAGGTCCTGCTCTCGGCGCTTCAGCTCCGTGATGTCGCGGGTGTTCACTACGAACCCCTCCACGACGTCGTCGTCCAGCAGATTCGTCCCCCGCGATTCGAGGATGATGTCGTCCCGTTCAGCGTGGTCGAGACGGGACTCGATGACCGGGGTGATATCCGGATTCTCCACGCCCTCGAAGAACTCCTCCATCACGTACTGTCTGTCCTCCGGATACACGTAGCTGAAGATCGAATCGCCGATGAGTTCCTCCTGCGTGTAGCCGATGATCTGCTCACACGACGGCGAGACGTACTCGAACCGGCCGTCCTCGGAGACGATGGAGATGAGGTCCGTGGAGTTTTCGACCAGCTTGCTGAACTTCCGTTCCGACCGCTCCAGCTGTTTTTGCACCCGGTACGTCTCGATTGCGTTGCCGAGGCGATTCGCGAGTACGGAGTACGAAACTGAAGCCGGTCGACGAATTCGAACGCCTCGACGGCGGCCGCATAGTTTCTGCGGTCGTGTTGGACGAACCCGTTGCAGATCTGTCGGGCCATCTCTCTGGGTGCGTCCTCCCTAGAAATAGATGTGTCCGGAATCGATTCGACACTAGACTGCGTTCCAATGTCTCGTACTGGGTGGAGTCTTCACGTAAAAATTTTATACAGTACAGTGAATCGCGGTACGAACGACCTGCCACGACATCGGTCTCTGCACGCGTGTGAACAAGCCCGACGCCCCGAGTGGGTCGTCGTGTCAGCAAACGCGGCCTCTCTGTCGCTCGGACAGGTGAGTCCCCCGAAAACACTTTGCGGCTGTCCCCCGCAGTAGTATTCGATATGTCTAGTGAATCGCAAGCAGGCGAATCAGCGCGAAGTGAGATTCGAGAGCGACACGAGTCGGTCGCCGCGGAGGTCGTCCCCGAGCAGACGGACCTCTACATCAGCGGCGAGTTCGTCGAGCCGGCGGAGGGTGGCACCATCGACACGGTCGACCCGACGACGGGTGAGGTACTCGCGTCCGTCGGTGGCGCGACGGAGGCAGACATCGACCGTGCCGTCGACGCCGCGTGGGACGCCTTCGACTCGACGTGGTCGGGCTACGGTGCCGGCAAGCGCCAGCAGATCCTCATCGACATCGCCGACGCCATCGACGAACACTCCCAGGAGCTTGCGAAACTGGAGTCGCTCGACAACGGGAAGCCGGTCTCCGAGTCGAGCGCCGACGTGTATCTGGCCGCAGACCACTTCCGCTACTTTGCGGGCATCGTCCGCAAGAACGGAGGCAGCACGATGCCGGAGGGGTCACGCCTCGGACAGGTCGTCAAGGAACCGTACGGGGTCGTCGGTCAGATCATCCCGTGGAACTTCCCGCTGCTCATGGCGTCGTGGAAGCTCGCGCCGGCGCTCGCCGCCGGCAACTGTTCCGTCCTGAAGCCGGCCGAACAGACCCCGCTGTCGGCGCTGCGGCTCGCGGAACTCATCGACGACATCGTCCCCGACGGCGTCGTCAACATCGTCCCCGGCTACGGCGAAGAGGCCGGCCCACCGCTGACGGGCCACGAGGACGTTCGCAAGGTCGCGTTCACCGGCTCGACGGCCGTCGGCAAGCAGGTGATGAAGTCGGCCGCCGACAACGTCACCGACGTGACGCTCGAACTCGGCGGGAAGAGCCCGGTCGTCGTCCACCCCGACGTGGCTCCCGGGAAGGCGGTCAAGCTCGTCGCACAGGCCATCTTCTACAACACCGGCGAGTGTTGTGAGGCTGGCTCCCGGCTGTTCGTCCACGACGACATCGCCGACGAGGTGCTCGGCGGGCTGGCACAGGCCGTCGACGACATGACCATCGGCGATCCGCTCCTGCGCGAGACGGACCTCGGACCGAAGGTCTCCCGCGAGCAGGTCGACCGCACGCTGGAGTATCTGGAGAAGGCCGAATCCGGCGGTGGCAAGTTCCTCGCCGGCGGCGGCATTCCGGACGACGAGTCGCTGTCGGACGGCTGTTTCGTCGAGCCGACGCTCGTCGACGGGCTGGACCACGACCACGAGGCCGTCCAGGAGGAGATCTTCGGGCCGGTGCTCGACGTGTTCCGCTGGGACGACTACGACGAGATGATGGAACTCGCCAACGACGTGGACTACGGTCTCGCCGGCGGTGTCATCACGGACGACATCTCACAGGCCAACGAGACGGCCCGCGACATCGAAGCGGGGTACATCTGGGTCAACACGTACCACGACCTCGTCGCCGGCCTGCCCTTCGGCGGCTACAAGCAGTCGGGTATCGGCCGCGAGCTGAGCGAGGAGACGCTGGACCACTACCAGCAGACGAAGACGATCAACCTCTCGCTGTAGCGCGGCCGTCTGCGCGCTAATCGCAACGCTATTGAAGCACGTACACAAAGACGGCGTATGGTCACTACGCTGGGCATCGTACTCGGGGCGTCGCTCACGCTCACGATGGTTGCCCTGCATTTCGCACGCGGCACCGAGCACGCGACTCCGGACGATATCTCACAGAAGGTGCTCGAACGTCGCGCCGAGAGCGTCCACGAGACCGACTTCCCCGAGCCGATGAACCGGTCCATCGGCGGCGGTGGTGCTGCCGCCGCCGTCGGCGGGGGCGGTGCCGAGGGTGAACTCGCGGAGGGTGACGCCGAGGTCGACGACGACCCCGCCGCGATTCCGGACGACGAGGCCGAGGTGTACGAGGTCGAGTACGTCAAGGAGGGGACGACGATCGAGGTCAAGGAGAACACAACGCTGTTGGAAGCCGGCGAAGAGCAGGATTGGGACCTGCCGTACGCCTGCCGACAGGGTCAGTGTATCTCCTGTGCCGGTCACATCACCGACGGTGGCAATTCCGAGCAGTACGTCGAACACTACACCAACGAGATGCTCGGCGAACCCGAACTCGACGACGGCTACACGCTCACCTGTGTCGCCTACCCCGTCTCCGACTTCTCCATCGAGATGCGCGAGTCGCCGTAACGTCCGACCCCGACTGATTTTCGCCGACGTTTAAGCCGCGCCCGCGAGGAGTCAATGTATGTTCGATACGGTCGTGATTGCGACGGACGGGTCCACCAGCGGCCGCCGTGCGGTGACCGTCGCGCTCGACGTGGCCCGCCGGTTCGAGGCCTCGATCCACGCGCTGTACGTCGTCGACGAGACGCAGGTCGACGGACTTCCCGAAGATGTCCACGACGACGTACGCGAGGCGCTGGAAGCGCAGGCAGACGAGTCACTCGACGCTGTCGAGACGGCGGCCGACCAGCCGGTCACCGTCGCCGTCCGCGAGGGTGACCCGGCGACGGAGATCATCGACTACGCCGACGACACCGACGCCGACATGGTCGCGACGGGGACGCGCGGCCGCCACGGCGAGCACTCCTTCATCGTCGGGTCGGTCGCGGAGACGGTCGTGCGCGACTGTCCCGTGCCCGTTCTCACCGTCCGCCAGCTCGAGGCCTGACGGGCGTATCGGGGGCTTCTTGCCCACAGCCGTCACAGCCAGCGCATGGACGACTCGCTTATCGACCCGGAGACGCTTCCGCTGGAGCGAGCCTCGCTGTTGCCGGGGGCCGGATTCTTCGCCCCCGATGAGGAAGAGCGCGACGAGGCCGAACTCGAAGCCACGCTCGGCGACGCCGAGACGGTCGTCGTGGCCGACCCCGACGCCGACGGACTCGCCTGCGTCGCGTTCATCCGTGAGTTCCACGACGGCGCGAGGCTGTTGCCAGCGAGCCCACACGAACTTGACGACGCGATCGCCGACCTCGCGGAGTTCGCCCCCGACGGCGTCCGCGTCTACATCTGTGACTTGTGTCCCGACGAGCGCGACGACCTGACCGGGCTCGCTGACCTCGTCGAGCGAGCCGACTCCGTCTCGTGGTACGATCACCACCAGTGGAGCAGCGAGGCGACCGACCGCGTCGAGACCGCCGGCGTCGACCTCGTCGTCGGCGACTCCGACGAGGAGTGTTCCGCCGACGTGACGCTCCGGTCGCTGGGTGAACTCCCCCGTCGCTTTGCCGAACTCGCGGCCGTCACCCGCGACCACGACCTCTGGATTCGCGACGACCCGCGCTCTGACGACCTCGCCGACTACGCCCACTGGGAGGAGCCGGAGGAGTACGTCGCCGTCGTCCGCGAACACGGCGCGGACCTCCCGACCGAGGTCGAGGCGTTCCTCGAAGCCGAGCGCGTCGAGAAACAGCGGCTCATCGACAAGGCCGTCGAGCGCGCGGAACTCCGCGAGGTCGACGGTACGACGGTCGGTGTCACCTACGGTCGGTGTTCACAAAACGAGGTCGCGGAAGCCCTCCGAGAGCAGGGCGCGGACGCGGCGGTTGTCGTCAAGCCCGCCGGCTCCGCCTCGATTCGCGGCACCGACGGCTTCGAGCGGTGTCACGAGGTCGCAGAGCAGGTAAACGGCGGCGGCCACCCAAAGGCCGCCGGCTGTAAGCCGGACATCTACGACGACATGCTCGATTACGCCCACCACTGGACGACCCGCGGCGCGGTGGCGAAACAGGTCATCCTCGACGCGTTTCGGAATCTCCCTGAGGAGGACGAGGAAGGCGTCGACACCGAGCGCTAGAGATACTTCTCCACGTACTCGCGGTGTTCGCGCTCTCGCACCGCCTTCTCGCGTGGCGTCGCGTCCTCCAACCACAGGGGGAGACACGCCATCGCCTCCGTCCGACACTTGAGCAGATACGTCTCCATCCGGTCGCGCTTCGCCGGGGTGAAGCTCCAGTCGTCGCGGGCCGACTCGTAGCTGTCGCGGAACAGCTTACGCAGCTCGCTCGCCCGTCCGCCCGTATCCTGTCCGTACGCATCGAACAGATGTGACTCCACGCTCGCGAGATTGTGGGCCGGCTCGCGGACAGAGAGATTCGCCCAGTCGAGCACCGCCGTTGTCTCGCCCGTTTTGGAGTCTACGAGCAGATTTCCGTAGCGGTAGTCCCAGTGGCAGTAGCGGGGTGGCTCCGGTGCTGTCAGCGCGCCGGCACGCGCGTGGAGCGTCTCGCGAAGCGGCTCCGCGAGGTCGACAAAGCGCTGCGGCTCGTCGGCGTAGTCTGGGAAGTAGGTGCCATCAGCCAGCGCGTCACACGTCTCATCGATGCCGGCACGGAACAGCTCGCGCTCGGAGTCGGCGTCGTGGTCGGTCGGCAGTATCGCCAGGTCGCCGTCGCTGACGCCAACGCGCCCGACACGCGGCTGTTCGCCGAGTTCGTGAAGCGCGGCTAGATTTCCGCCGGCCTCGCGAATCACGCGCTCACGGGCGGCGGGAAGTAGCTCCTCGGGTCGCCCTTCGAAGTTTTCGCCCGGGCGTTCCTCCACGAGATAGAACGGGGCCGGATACTCGTCGTGGCGGTCGACGAACCCGTACACCTCGGGAACCGGAATCTCGGTTTCGCGTCCGACGAGTTCGAACAGCCGCGGCTCGGCGCGGGCAATCTCGGGGGCCATCCACTCCGCGATGGTGGCCTTGAGGACGGCCCGCCGCTCACCGTTCGGGGTCGAGCAGGCGACTCGGGCGACGAAATCCGTCCCCTGCTCGACGCGCTCGAACGAGTCGAGCGTCCAGTCGCCCCGGCAGGCGGCGACCATCCCGGCGACAGTCGGAAAATCGATGGCGTCGTCACTCACGAATGAAGCGAGTCGCGAATCCGGTAAGGCTCTTGTGTCGGTGTGTTACTCCTCGCCAATGACCCACTTGTCGGAGTAGGTCTGGCCGCACTCGCAGGCGGCGTAGGCGTGGAGCACGTCGCCCTCGGCGTAGATGCCGCCGACCTCCTCGTTTTGGGCCTCGGTGAACGCGAAGACGAACTTGACGCGGTGGGCGTCACCCGT